>ERZ791796.6-NODE-6-length-286634-cov-9.057932_pt1 | contig 286634 bp, 196 predicted proteins | sample MGYA00510311_ERZ791796 | MGnify/ENA primary metagenome ERZ791796 (study PRJEB30046, sample SAMN00792042) | human gut metagenome | study: EMG produced TPA metagenomics assembly of the A metagenome-wide association study of gut microbiota in type 2...
GGACGATAAATTATAGAAAAAGGTTGTGCCAACGTTTTGACACAACCTCTTTTTTTGTTAGCAATTTTCCTTGACTTCAATCTATAAATACTCCTTATTACACAAAAAATCCCCCTTCACCGTTGTATGATTCCGTACTTTTGTCCACGTATTCATATTTTATCACATATCAAAGAACATAAGACAACCCATGAAACGTTTATCTATTTTTATTGTGGGAATAATGATGGCTGTGGTAGCCATGTCCCGCACATTCGACATGAAACAGTTGGGAGCAGATGCCAAAGGTATCAAGTCCTGTACGGAACTGATCAACCGAACCATTGAAAAAGCAGCTTCGGAAGGTGGCGGAACTATTTATTTTCCTGTCGGAACTTATCTGACTGCTACCATTCACATGAAAAGTAACATAACGTTGTACTTGGAATCGGGTGCAGTTTTGCGTTTCTCCGACAAGTTTGAGGATTATCTGCCCTTCGTCACCTTACGTTGGGAAGGTACTGTGATGAAAAGTTTATCACCACTGATTTATGCACACTCAGCAGATAATGTAACCATTTCCGGACGCGGTACACTGGATGGAAACGGATTAAAGTGGTGGCTATGGGAATTCGATACCCGGAAAGTGATAAAAGAAAACGGCGGCAAACTCCCCGCCTTGGATAAACTGCAGCAGATGTGGGTGGACGCTAATAAAAATCTGGAAATATCTGACTATTACAAACCCTCATTGGAACGCCGAATGTTCCGCCCGCCTTTTATCCAGTTCTACGAATGTACCAACATCCTTATCGAGAATGTAAAGATCATAAACTCTCCTTTCTGGACTATCAATCCGGCATTTTGTGATAACGTTACAATACACGGGGTTACTATCAATAATCCGTCAAGCAATCCCAAAGGTCCCAATACGGATGGCATCAATCCAAGTTCCTGCCGGAATGTACGCATCTCCGATTGCTTTATCAGCGTTGGGGACGATTGTATCACTATCAAATCCGGACGTGATGCTGATGGACGTAAATATGGAAAAGCCTGTGAGAACATTACAATCACCAACTGCATTATGCTTTCCGGACATGGTGGAGTAGTCATCGGTAGTGAAATGTCAGGTGGAGTAAAAAGAGTGGCAATATCCAATTGTGTATTCGACGGGACTAATGCCGGTATCCGGTTAAAAGCATCCCGTGGGCGCGGTGGTGTAGTAGAAGATATCCGGGTAGATAATATTGTAATGAAGAATATCCAGGGAGATGCCTTTATCTTCGACTTATTTTATGACCGTTTATCGAAAGTGGAGTCTGTAAGTGAACGTACACCTATCTTCCGCAATATTCATTTGAGTAATGTCACAGGAAATGATATAAAACGAATAGGATATATAAAAGGAATTGAAGAGATGCCTGTATCAGAACTCTCCTTTTCCAATATGAATATAGTAGCCGAACAAGGATTTAAAGCGGAAACAGCAACAGATATACGATTTAACAATGTCAGCTTTACAGTGGGCGAAGGACCATCATTCGACTTCAGACAATGCAATGGCATATTCCTGAATGATGTACGTTCAAAGAAGCCGATTACCAATCAGCCGGTAGTAAATATAGAGAAGGATGTGGAGAATGTGAATATCATTCATTGTGACTCCACACAGATCATGAGAAAATAACTTCCAACAGATGATATACAAATTACGCGGATCTTTAAGTGACCCGCGTAATCTGATATTCAAGAAGTACTCTTTATTACTATTTTATGGTAACTAAAGTTTGTTGCAAAGATTCATCCTCCGAACTGCCACCTACCATAATATCATAAGTTCCCGAACAGACTCTCACTGTATTGGTTTGTTCATCCCACCACTCCAGTTCCTTATCTTTCAAATCGAACTCTATGTTAGCAGTCTGTCCGGCTGGGATAAATACACGCTTGAAAGCACGTAGTGTTTTTACAGGACCTTCCGCATCACCTTGCTTTTTGAGATAAACCTGAACGACTTCTTCACCGTCACGTTTTCCCACATTTGTGACCGGAACAGTTAACTTCAAAGTTTGTCCGGCAGTAACCTCGCTCTTATCAAGAACAACTTTATCATAACTGAAAGTTGTGTAACTCAGCCCATATCCGAATGGGAACAACGGGGTATCCTGCATGTATCTATAAGTTCTTCCGGCCATATTATAATCTTCGAAATCAGGAAGCTGAGATACATTTCGATAGAATGTTACCGGTAATCTACCCGCCGGATTATAATCGCCAAACAGCACTTCGGCAACTGCTGTTCCACCTTGTTGTCCCGGATACCAAGCCTGCAGAATGGCTTCACATTTCTTAGTTTCAGGTTCCAATCCGATAGGAGATCCGGAGCAGTTAACCAGGACAATCTTTTTGCCGGCACGGTACAAAGCATCAATCAGTTCACGCTGAACTGCCGGAAGTTCAATATCCGTACGGTCACCTTTCTTAAAGCCAGGCAGGTTGACTCCCATTTCTTCTCCTTCAAGACCGGGAGAAATGCCACTTACAAAAATGACAATATCTGCCTCCTTCACTTGCTCGACGGATTTCTGAATATCGACCTCTCTCTTGAAGCCAAGATCGAAGTTTAACTGAGCATCACTCCGAAGATATTCAAAATCGAGTTCTATATCATAGGATTGACCGGCCTGTACTTTCATGACATGAGTCGTTTTACGGGCACCATGCTTATTAGAGAAACTTTTCACCTCTTCTCCATTTACACGAAGACGCCCGTTTCCGTAACAGTATACTTCAAGTACGATTTCTCCGGATTGTACAGGAGTAAATACACTATTATAAGTAGCAGAGAAGTCCGTCAGATTTACTCCCGGAGCGAAAACCGTGGCACCCGAAGTGCAGAAACGGAAAGGAGTGGTGACCTGAGTAGTAGTCACAGGACTACCTTCACGCGTCAGATTATTCCAGTAACGGGCAGTAAAACCAGGGCCATCCACCGACTTACATTGGCTGAATGCACTATGAATCAAGGTTCTTTCTACCCACGGGCAACCTTGTTCATAAATCAGTTTATCATCAGCGCCGAGCAAATTCCGCACTCCATCCAGAATAGTTACAGTGTGCGGCGGCATTCCATTGTAATTTCCCCATTGCATGACAGAATCATTGGCATTGGGTCCCATAACAGCTACTGTCAGCCCTCCACGCCTCAACGGCAAAAAGTTATCCTTATTCATCAGTAACGTCATGGATTTACGGGCTATTTTCAATGCCAATGAATCATGGGCAGCAGAAGCGACTACAGAGAAAGGTATTTTTGCCCAAGATACTTTTTCCAAATCATCCATTTCTCCCAGCTCGAAACGGGCTTTCAACAAACGTTTCACGGAAGTATTTACTTTTTCCTCAGAGATCAATCCTTTTTTTACACTTTCCACCAAAGCTTTATAACTGGAACCACATTCCAAATCAGTACCACTCACTACAGCTGCGGCAGAAGCAAACTCAGCATCCGGATGTGTGTGGTGTCCACGGTCATTATAAAAATCGGCAATGGCACCACAATCGGACACAACTATACCATCAAACCCCCATTCATCGCGTAAGATTTGCATTAACAAGCGGTTGCTGCCACAACAAGGTTCACCTTCAAAACGGTTGTAAGCGCACATCACTTCTTTTACTTCTCCTTCTTTCACTAAGGCTTTGAAAGGTGGCAAATATGTTTCATACAAATCGCGAGGTTTGATATTCTCCGCATTAAAAGAATGGCGGTTCCATTCGGGACCGGAGTGTACGGCAAAGTGCTTGGCACAAGCATGCAACTTATCATAGTCTCCGTCTGCAGGGCCCTGCAACCCTTTTACTACCATTACTCCCATCCGGCTTGTAAGATAAGGGTCTTCGCCATAGGTTTCGATACCTCTCCCCCAACGCGGGTCACGATAAATATTGACCGTAGGCGTCCACATAGTTAATCCCTGATAACGCTCACGGCTGCCTTTAGATGAATAATAAGTATTCTTGGCACGCGCCTCATCAGACACGGCAGTGAATACATCATATACCGTTTCGGGGCTAAATGACGCAGCCATACCTATAGGCTGAGGAAAAACGGTAGCTAACCCTGCACGAGCAACCCCATGTAGTGCCTCATTCCACCAATTATACGGTTTTATACCCAATCGTTCCACGGGACGGGAACCATCCATCATGAGTTGTACCTTTTCTTCCAGTGTCAGTTCTTTCACCAACAGGTCTGCACGTTCTTCAGGAGACAATGAGGTGTTTTTGTAAGATACTTGTCCACAACCGGTCAAGACTAAAATAGGCAATAGATAAAAAAGTTTCTGTTTCATACTTTAAAGTTCAATTAATAGAACTTTGCAAAAGTACAAAACAGAAACTTCTTTTATGGGGAAATATTAGTTGTTGAAGTGTATTTTTTTACTCTTCGTACATCTTATCTATCAACTCCTTGTAGTTCTTTGCAACTACAGGGCGCTTCAACTTCAAGGTATTAGTCAGTTCACCACGTTCCATGCTGAAAGGTTCGGGTAAAAGAGTAAAGCGCTTCACTTGCTCATAGTGTGCAAACTGCTGTTGCAAGGTATCTATGCGAGCACGGAACAAACCGATCACCTTAGGATGCTGCAGCAGCTCTTCCATATCCTTATATTCAATCCCTTTTTCCTTGGCATAATCTTTCACGAAGCCATAGACCGGAACAATAAGGGCAGACACAAATTTACGCTGGTCGGCAATAATGGCAATCTGATCAATGTAACGATCAATAGCCAGTTTCGTCTCCAACGCTTGCGGACTAATGTATTTTCCGTTGGAAGTTTTAAACAAGTCCTTGATCCGCTCCGTCAGATATAGCTGCCCGTCTTTCATATAACCGGCATCACCGGTATGGAACCAGCCATCTTTATCAATAGCAGCAGCAGTAGCTTCCGCTTTCTTATAATAACCTTTCGTGATAGTCTTTCCACGCAGAAGTATTTCGTTCTCCTCACCGATTTTCACTTCCACATCGGGCATTATCGTACCTACCGAACCTATTTCATAACCTTTGTTGAGGAAACAGGAGACAGTAGCCGTCGATTCGGTCAGACCATAACCAACCAACATATTGATGCCTACCGAATGAACAAATTCACAGATTTCATCGGGCACGGCAGCTCCCGCAGTAGGGAAGAAATTACCGTTCTCAATACCAATCGTCTTTTTCAATAAAGCATAAACTGTCTTTTCGTAGAACTTATATTTCAGTTGGTTCATCAATGGCGGAGTTTTACCTTTACGCAGATAATCTATGTTATGTATCTTACCTACCTTAATGGCATCCAGCATCATAGCTTTCTTCAAGCCTGTTTCCTGAGCAATCTTCTCCTGCACACCGGCATACACTTTTTCCCAAAAACGGGGAACACTGCACATCAATGTCGGACGGATTTCTTTAATGGTAGTCTGGATATCCACAGGACGGAGGTTAATGCAAATCTGCACGCCTTTATGAATACAAAGATATGTCCATGCTTTCTCGAAGACATGTGTCAAGGGAAGGAAATTCATGGAAACATCCTGATCAGTCATATCTACCAGACGGATATCATGGATACGGAAAGCCTCCATATAGTTAGAGTGATGCAACATTACCCCCTTCGGTTCGCCAGTAGTACCGGATGTATAAAGAATGTTCGCAAGGTCATCATCCGATGCACGGGAAGTACGTTCTTCCACGATATCGTTGTTCGGCAAAGCTTTTCCTGTCTCCAAAAACTCGTCGAAATAGATGGAAGTCATGTCACGAGGGTCGCGTACAACAGCCCGGTCGAAGATGATCAATTGCTGCAATGATTGACAAAAGCCAAAAACACTGAAAGCCGCATCATACTGGAATTGCTCGCCTACGAAGATGTAACGTATCTGAGCATCATTGATAATGTACTGTGCCTGTGCCGGTGAACTGGTAGCATACAGAGGTATGGTCACTGCACGGTTAGCAAATGCCCCGAAATCCACATAAAGGCATTCGGGCTTGTTCTGAGAAAAGATTCCTATGTTTTCTTCCTCCTGCACTCCTAACTCTACGAGTGCATTCGCAACTTGTCGAACTGTTTGTGAGAATTGATTCCAAGTGATGGGTATCCACTGCGACGTTTCGTAATCCCTGTATTTCAGAGCCACCTTGTCGCCATACTTCTCTGCCCGTCGATGTACGAGGACAGATAAATGATGATAAGTCATATTATTCATATATTGGTAAATACGGCACAAAGGTAGTGGTTTCATTTGAAACTATTTCTATATTGAGAATTAAATATTTAGTATATATTTCCGCAATATTAGTACTATCCTACTATAAAAAGAAGTGATTACCCTACATTTTTGTTCGTTTTTCCAAAGAAATACAAATATATGTATATATTTGCACCCAATAGTTTTTCAAATATCAATACAATAACTTAACTGACATGAAAAAGATTCTAGCATTAGTCGCCATACTGGCGATAGGTTTAGGGAGTGTAAACGCACAGGAAAGCCTCAGATGGGGTGTCACGGCAGGTATGAACAGTAGTAAATACTCCAATGATTTTTTGAATAGCAGAACAGGCTTCCACGTAGGTGTAAAGGCAGAAATGGCATTGCCGCAAGTTGCTGAAGGTGTTTACCTTGAATTTGGCGGACTATTGACATCGAAAGGTGCTAAGTTTAACTATGGCTCATTGGTAAATCTCAAGCTTAATCCCTATTATCTGGAAATTCCGGTTCATATGGGATATAAATATGTCATAAATGAAAACTTTGCTGTCTTTGGAAATGCAGGCCCTTATGCTGCTATCGGCGTATTCGGTAAAATTAAAGCCAAAGCTGACCTTAGTAGTGCTGGCGGAAACATAGATTGGGAAGAATGGGGGATAGATCCCAGTGATTTAAAAGGTGAAGGATCTGAAAACATATTCGGAAAGGATAAAATGAAACGCTTTGATTTAGGCTTAGGAATTAAAACAGGCGTTGAATTCAATCAGAAATATCAAGTCGCTATTAGCTATGATTGGGGATTGCTTGAAACAATAGACGATAGTGATTGGAAAAACCGTAACCTAATGATTTCCTTCTCCTATATGTTCTAAACAAATATAAGACAATCAGAAAAGGGTGTCAGCAAGCACCCTTTTCTCTTCCCTTCTCTCCTTCTTCCGTACCCTTTTATTCATAAGTACCAATAGCCGAAGAGGCATTTTTATCCTGTCTATTAAGCATATTTCAGTATTTATCCGTAAGTTTGCATCACAATAATTTAACTGATTGAGATATGACTTACGATATACCTACAATGGTTTCTGAGGCAACCGGAGTTCTTAAGTCTCTGATTGCGATTCCTTCCATCAGCCGCGATGAAGAAAAAGCGGCAGATTATCTACAGAATTATATTGAGCTGCAAGGCATGGCAACCGGACGAAAAGGCAATAATATCTGGTGTCTCAGCCCAATGTTCGATTTAAATAAACCCACATTGTTACTAAACTCACATATTGACACCGTGAAAGCCGTGAACGGTTGGCGAAAAGATCCGTTTACCCCAACCCAGGAAAGCAACGGAAAACTATACGGGCTGGGAAGTAATGATGCCGGTGCAAGCGTTGTCAGCCTATTGCAAGTCTTTCTGCAACTCTGCCGTACGACGCAGAAGTACAATCTCATTTATCTTGCTTCCTGTGAAGAAGAAGTGTCCGGAAAGGGTGGTATCGAGTGTGTATTACCGGAACTTCCTCCGATCCACTTTGCCATTGTAGGCGAACCTACAGAGATGCAGCCCGCCATTGCAGAAAAGGGACTAATGGTACTGGATGTAACTGCTTACGGTAAAGCCGGACATGCTGCACGAAACGAAGGAGACAACGCTATATATAAGGTATTAGAAGACATCGCTTGGTTTCGTGACTATCGCTTTGAAAAAGTCTCTCCGCTGTTAGGGCCTGTAAAAATGAGTGTAACACAAATAAATGCAGGTACACAGCACAATGTCATTCCCGACCGCTGCACTTTTGTAGTAGATATCCGCAGCAACGAATGTTATAGCAATCAGGAACTATTTACTGAAATACAAAAACATATTTCTTGCGAAGCCAAAGCACGTTCGTTCCGCTTAAGTTCTTCTCACGTAGAAGAACAACATCCGATAGTACAGCGTGCCGTAGCAATGGGACGTGTACCTTTTGGTTCTCCTACCCTCTCCGACCAGGCACTAATGTCATTTCCCTCGCTCAAAATGGGTCCGGGAAAGAGTAGCCGTTCACACACGGCAGATGAGTTCATTTTCATTCAGGAAATAGAAGAGGCTATCGGGTTATATCTGGAACTACTGGACGGAGCAACCATTGATATCTAATCCCTCCCACTTCCATATAAGGGGATAAAGACATCTGACATAAGGGACAAAGACATCAAAGCCAAGAGATTATCGCATCAAGATACTGGCAGTTTCAGGTGCTAACCAAGGTTGACAGGCCTGTTAACCTTGGTCAACGGGCCTGTTAACTGCCGTTGACAAGCCTGTCAACCTTGGTTAACACCCGATTATCCTTTAGGAAAAATAAAAGAATCAATAAGGTAAAACAAAACTATACCTGATACGCTACCTATTCAGCCACGGCTCCGGATTCAGTTTCTCCTTCTCCTTACGCAACTGGAAGTGAAGTACCGTACGTCCATTGTCCGCACCATCCGAGAATACTTGTCCGAGGACTTGCCGGGTAGTTACAGTATCGCCCGTCTTCACTGAGGCTGAAGATAAGTTACAGTAGACAGATATGTAGTTTCCATGACGGATTAAGATATTGAAAAGACCGTTCAGCTGGAAAACAGCAGCCACCTTTCCATTAAAGATAGCACGTGCCTGTGCACCGGGCTTGCCTTGAATATCTATCCCTTTATTATCCAGTTTCACATTACGAAGCCCCTCTACAGAATACTGTCCATAGCGGCTGGTTATAATATAAGGTCCGGTAATAGGCATTGGCAACTTGCCACGGTTACTGACAAAGCTACCGGAAAGTTCCCGGTCTGCCTTATCCATCGTATAAGTTTCAAGAGGCGCCGCTTTCTTCGTTGTAGCCTTTTCGGAAGAAGAAGTTGCAGCCGATTTCGTTTCTTTGGCAGCAGCTTTTTTACGGGCAGCAGCTTCCTTGCGGGCTTCTTCAGCTGCACGTTTACGGGCTTTCTCTATTTCCTCGGCTATCAAACGATCGATACGTGCATTCAACTGGTTGGCTTCCTTACGCTTTTTATTGAGTTCATTTTGCAAACCGCGTTGTTTCTTCTGCAGGTTGGCCACCAAAGTCCTCTTTTCTTTTTCCTGAGCTTCCAACTTTTCTTTCTCGACTTCACGCTCTTTCAGTAAACTGGCTTTCGCTTTCTTTACCTGTTGCAGTTCTGTTTTCTTTTGATTGACCTGTTCTTGTTTTTTCAGAATCTCTTCGCCTTGCAGACGCTGATAGTCGGCATATTCGCGCACATAGCGCAAACGGCGATACGTCTGCGACAGTGTTTTGGCCGAAAGAATAAAAAGAAGTTTATCCTGAACGGAACGATTCTTATACAGATATTGGACAGAAGACTCATACTTCTTTTTCTTATCCTTCAAATCGTTTTCAAGGCGAACCAATTGCCGTTCCAGTTTGGAGAGTTCACGGTCTATAGTTTCCATATCATTATTGATGGTAAGGATGTACCGTTTCCGTTCTTCTATCTGTCCGGTAAGGGCGGCAAGCCCGTTCAACTGACTACCTACATCTTTCTTTGTAGTATTCAAGAGTGTTTCCGACTCAGCTATCTGCTTTTGCAAAGCGCCCCGTTTACTTTCCAACTCCTTTATCATCTTGTTGGATTGGGCACAAAGCGGCAGAGCCAGACAGAAACAACCTATGAAGATACAAAGAAAATGTCTCATAACTTCGCCAGCATCTCTAAAAGTTCAGTCCATTCAACTTTAGTATATCTGGAAGACACCTGAGTAGGTGTCAACGATATCTCTTTGTTTGAGAAGTCGGTAAGAACAATTTTACCCTTCTCTAAAGAAGGGATACCCAGTTCTTTGCCCGTCAAAGTGGCCTTACCACCGGGTTTGGCAGCATCAAAAAGAATCTTTTCCAGATGGGCAAAGTCTGCCTTCCTGGGCAAGATATCCTTCAATTCTTTGCGGGTAGCCTGAACATAACGTTTTCCCATACGATCTACGATCAGTACATCGTTGGGAGTGATTTCCAATCGAGCTATTTCACTGCGAAGAATAGGCATCAAAAAAGAAAGTTGCATACGTTCTCCGCTCACAAGCTTCATTGTACCATTCACTGTAACTGTACCTCCTTTATTAGGAATGGTCAGTTGTACCTTAGAAGACAAATAGCGAGGTTCTCCTGTTGATGAAGTCATTCTCCGGGAAGTCTTACAGCCGGAAAGACCTACCACTAGACTTAGGAGAAGCAAAAAGGGCAGGATACGAATACGTCCTGCTATGTTGTATTTGCTGTGTAATACTCTCATTCTGGTATATATTTCTTTTTCTCAATCTTCTTTTTCAAAGTTTTGGACTCACTGCCCATTTCCTGGGCCTGCTTCCAATACTTCAAGGCACCTTCCACATCACCGGTCATATAATAGATATCACCGCAATGCTCTACAATGGTGTCACTCTTATCACCCTCATTCTTCATAGCATCGTCTATATAAAGGCGTGCTTCAGCATAATTGCCTTTCTCAAATAAAATCCAGGCATAAGTATCCAGGTAAGTAGAATTATTCGGCTCAGCCTTCACGGTTTTATAACTCATTTCCTCCGCTTTATCCAGATCACGACGTTCCAAAGAAAGATAATAAGCATAGTTATTCATGGCTCCGATATTCGCCGAATTGTAAACCAATGCAGAATCGTATGCGGCATAGGCCTCTGCATTCATCTTTTTCGTATGATAAATATCACCCATGATGGCATAGAAATCCGAAACGACTTCTTTCTTGCTCTTTTCCGTAATGTTTTCCAATGCCTTCTGGCAAACGGCAAGTGCATCGTCTGCCCGTTCTGCCTGATTATAAGCTATAGCAAGATAGAAATAGAACTCCAACATATCCGGATTGGATTCAACGCCTGCCTCACAAAGCCGGATCACTTCTTTATAATCTTCCTTACGAACCGCTTCACCCAGAAGCGTCATACGGGCGGCTGTGTTGGTAGGATCTATGTCCAACACCTGTTCCAGCACAGGCATTGTCTCTTTATTCATCCCCTTGGAAAGGAGATATTGGGCATAGAGCATAGGCATTTGTGCATCGTCCTGATCCTGTTCCAAGATACGGTCGAAAAGAGTAATCACGCGAGTACTATCCTTGCCTGCCCGTTCATTCTCAACCACAAACTGGCGCATCACATTCAATTTAGTATCGGAAGGTACTTTCTTGTTCAGCAAAAGGGTATCCAATTGCTGTTCATAGAGTTCTTTCTGTCCGGTCTGCTCATAGTAGGATGCCAGTGAGTACATGGCCATGGCATTATCCGGCTCGGTAGCAAGTACCTTCTTGTACATGTTGTAAGCTTCATCCTTCTTGCCATTCTGCATATAGACATCCCCCAGCACTACCAGATAACGCATATCCATCGGATATTCTTCCACCAGACTTTCAATCTCACGGAAAGCACTCTGATTATCTTTCATCTGCAAGTAGATGCGGAATTTCTCCATACTGAGCTGCTCGTTCTTACCCATTTTTTCTTCCAGACGATTCAGAGTAGTAATCACATTATCATACTCTTCCAAACGATTATATATTTCCAGCAAGCTGTACAGAGCATCCATCTTATCCGGGAAGCGGGTGACCATGCTTTCCAGCAAGTCAGTAGCCTTTTGCATCTCGTTCTGTTGTTGGTACAGGCTTGCCAGTCCCTGACTATACCAGTAATTATCCGGATCATTCTCCACAGCTTTTTCTAAAGCTGCCTGTCCCTGGGGAACTTGTTTAAGGAACATGTAATATTGCGATATTTCATATAGAGCCGATGACGCATTCGGATTGATGCTCAGACAGTGCTGCAACAAATCGAAAGCAGCTCCATAATCATTTTGCATCTTCAGGCGGGAGGCTTCCAGAAAGAAGTAATCGTATTTACGCTGTTGTTCGGGCGTAAGCATAACCTGCGTCTTCATCCCTTTCCGTTGCTTCTTACCTCCCTGACGGGAAGTGCCACACGATACAAGTAACGCGCACAACAAGAAAAGCGATAGTATGTTAAATCTAATCTTCATCATCAGTTGCAATTATCAATGTTACACTCCCGTATGGCCGAAACCACCGGCACCGCGCACCGTTTCATCCAACACTTCCACTTCCTGCCAAGTGGCTTGTTCGTGGCGTGCTATCACCATCTGGGCTACACGTTCCCCATCTTCTATCACAAAAGTCTCCGATGACAGGTTTACAAGGATGATACAAACTTCCCCACGGTAATCGGCATCAATCGTTCCCGGAGAGTTCAACACAGTAATACCTTTCTTTATAGCCAAACCACTGCGAGGACGTACTTGTGCTTCGAATCCCGGCGGCAGGGCAATATATAATCCTGTAGGTACTAGGCAACGCTGCATCGGAGCTAACGAAATAGGTTCTGAAAGATTAGCACGGATGTCCATTCCTGCGGACAGTTCGGTGGCATAAGCCGGAAGCGGATGTTTCGATTTATTAATGATTTGTACGTTCATATTCAAGTCGTTTACTATATTAACGGGCGAAAATACGGAATTTGAAGCAAAATAATGATACATTTGCAGTTAAATAATAACAAAGTAACCATGATGAATTGGAATACCCTCATATCTGCCAAGCGTTTCGGACTGGAAGAGTTTCATCAGGAGCGTCACGAAAACCGTTCAGAGTTCCAGCGTGACTATGACCGTCTCGTTTTTTCAGCTCCTTTCCGCCGCTTGCAGAACAAAACACAAGTCTTTCCCCTTCCGGGTAGTATTTTCGTACACAACCGCCTGACACATAGCCTTGAGGTATCCTGTGTAGGCCGCTCATTAGGGACTGATGTAGCCAAGGCAATCCTTGCCCGTCAGCCCGAACTGCAAAATTCTTATCTTCCAGAAATAGGTTCCATTGTATCAGCTGCCTGCCTGGCACACGATTTAGGTAATCCCCCTTTCGGACACTCCGGAGAGCGGGCCATCTCCACTTTTTTCTCCGAAGGAAAAGGTATGGCACTGAAAGAGCAACTTCCTGCCGCACAATGGGAAGACTTGACACATTTTGAAGGAAACGCCAATGCTTTCCGCTTACTCACCCATCAGTTCGAAGGACGGCGCAAAGGTGGCTTCGTTCTTACCTACTCCACTCTGGCAAGCATCGTAAAATACCCCTTTTCATCGAGTTTAGCCGGTAAAAAGTCCAAATTCGGCTTCTTCACTACAGAAGAAGAAAGTTTCCGACGGATAGCCGAAGAACTGGGAATGAAGAGGCTAAATGATGATCCACTGAAATATGCCCGCCACCCGCTCGTCTACCTGGTAGAAGCAGCAGACGACATCTGTTACCAGATGATGGACATTGAAGATGCCCATAAACTAAAGATACTCACTACCGGAGAAACACAAGATTTACTCCTTTCTTACTTTCCTGAAGAGCGTAAGGCTCACATGCTCAAAACACTGGATTTTGTCAGCGATGTCAATGAGCAAATAGCTTATCTACGTTCTTGTGTCATTGGATTGCTAATCCAGGAATGTACTCAGGCCTTCCTGAACAATGAAGAAAGAATATTGGAAGGAGAATTCGAGGGAAGTCTCATCAAACATATATCCGAACTGCCTGCCAGTGCTTACAATCATTGTGCCGACATTTCTCTAAAGAAGATTTATCGCTCACGCGACGTATTGGATATTGAACTTGCCGGTTTCCGCATCATCAGCACTCTGCTAGACTTAATGATAGATGCCGTTCGTTCACCTGAAAAGGCTTACTCACAGCTACTCATCAACCGGGTATCCGGCCAGTATAATATAAAAGCGCCCATACTCTATGAAAGAATACAGGCGGTATTGGATTATATCTCCGGTATGACAGATGTCTTCGCTCTCGACCTTTACAGGAAAATAAATGGGAATAGTCTTCCGGCAGTATGAGATAACTGAATTCCAAATTTAGCTATTCTATGTTCAAAAACATCCAATAACGGCATTTGAGACTCCTAAACGATTAATGATGCATCAATAACCTTAAATCTTTTTTTATATTTGCCCAGCCTTCTACCTCATTCAGGTGTCAGCATTTAAAGAAAAGAATTCGAAGGATGATTGATTTATATAGAATAGAACCAAATTAAATATCTACTTATTATGAAGAACTTTTGTGTATTTTTTGTTAGTGCTTTATTCCTACTATCTACAGTACAGGCTGTAGAAACGGATTACAGGCAAGGGCTTTCTATCTGGTTTGACACTCCCAACAGCTTAACCGGACAAGCTGTATGGTTACGCAGCAATGGTAACCGGGGAGCTAATCTCGACCGGGAATGGGAAAGCCGGTCACTTCCAATCGGAAACGGTAGTTTGGGAGCTAATATTCTGGGGTCGGTTGCCGCCGAAAGAATTACCCTCAATGAAAAAACGCTTTGGAGAGGCGGACCTAATACGTCCGGTGGTGCCGACTATTATTGGAACGTTAACAAACAATCCGCCCCTATTCTAAAAGAAATCAGGCAGGCATTCACCGAAGGAAACGGAGAGAAAGCAGCACAACTGACCCGCAAAAACTTCAACGGATTAGCTGCTTATGAAGAAAAAGACGAACACCCGTTCCGATTCGGCTCATTCACCACGATGGGAGAACTTTATATAGAAACCGATTTAAGTGAACTACGAATGAAGAACTACCGCCGCATATTATCTTTGGATTCAGCCATGGCCGTGGTACAATTCGACAAAGAAGGTGTACAATACCGTCGCAAGTATTTCATATCTTACCCGGACAGTGTGATGGCAATGGAATTCTCCGCCGATAAAGCAGGAAAGCAGAATCTGGTATTGAGCTATGCCCCGAACCCGGAAGCCCAAAGCAATATGCGTACCGACGGAACAGACGGTTTAGTATATACCGGAATCCTGAACAACAACGGAATGAAGTTTGCTTTCCGCATCAAAGCGATTGCAAAAGGCGGAACCGTTACAGCACAGAATGACCGGTTGATAGTGAAGGGTGCCGACCGGGTAGTATTCCTGCTCACCGCAGACACCGACTACAAGATGAACTTCAATCCGGATTTCAAAAATCCGAAAACTTACGTAGGCGATGATCCGGAACTCACAACGCAATCCATGATGAACCAAGCGTTGTTGAAAGGATATGAGACATTGGCTAACAACCATAAAGCAGACTATACGGCACTGTTCAACAGAGTTAAACTGACCTTAAACCCCGATGTTACCGGGTCCGATTTGCCAACCTACCAGCGTTTGGCAAACTACCGGAAAGGACAACCGGACTTCCGCCTGGAGGAACTGTACTATCAATTCGGGCGCTACCTGTTGATAGCCAGTTCACGACCGGGAAATCTACCGGCCAACTTGCAAGGAATGTGGCACAATAACCTGGACGGCCCTTGGCGTGTGGATTACCATAATAACATCAATATTCAGATGAACTACTGGCCAGCCGGTCCTACGAATCTTAGCGAATGTACCTGGCCGTTGATCGACTTTATCCGGGGATTAGTGAAACCGGGTGAGAAAACTGCACAAGCCTACTTTGCCGCACGCGGCTGGACAGCTTCCATTTCTGCCAATATATTTGGATTTACCTCACCGCTTTCCAGTGAGATAATGGCATGGAATTTTAACCCGATGGCCGGTCCGTGGCTGGCAACGCATATCTGGGAGTATTATGACTACACGAGAGACCGGAACTTCTTGAAAGAGGTTGGCTATGATCTGATTAAGAGCAGTGCACAATTCACTGTAGATTATCTGTGGCACAAGCCAGACGGTACCTATACAGCCGCTCCCTCTACATCCCCCGAACACGGTCCGGTTGACGAAGGCGCCACCTTTGTACATGCCGTAGTGCGTGAGATTCTTCTGGATGCCATTGAAGCAAGTAAAGTACTGGGCGTAGACAGCAGAGAACGCAAGCATTGGCAAGAAGTGCTGGCCCACCTTGTTCCTTACAAAATAGGACGCTACGGACAATTACTGGAATGGTCGAAAGACATCGATGATCCCAACGACAAACATCGTCATGTAAACCATTTATTCGGTTTGCATCCAGGACGCACACTTTCACCAGTAACTACTCCGGAACTGGCAAAAGCAGCAAGAATCGTGTTAGAACACCGTGGTGACGGAGCAACCGGCTGGAGTATGGGATGGAAGTTAAACCAATGGGCAAGACTTCAGGATGGTAATCACGCATATACCCTGTTCGGCAATCTGCTGAAAAACGGCACTCTGGATAACCTGTGGGATACACATGCACCATTCCAAATAGACGGAAACTTTGGAGGAACAGCTGGTGTAACAGAAATGCTCCTGCAAAGCCACATGGGCTTCATTCAGTTGTTACCAGCACTACCGGACGCCTGGAAAGACGGGCTGGTAAGTGGGCTTTGCGCCAAAGGAAACTTTGAGGTTTCCATCTCTTGGAAAAACAATCGGCTGGATGAGGCAATACTTGTATCAAAAGCAGGGACTCCATGTACTGTCAGATATGGAGACAAGACACTTTCATTCAAAACTATAAAAGGAAAGGTGTATAAAATCAAAGCCGACGGAGATAAACTGATGCAAATCCAATAGAAGTTTTAGCTACACCAAAGAAAATAAGAAAGCGGAGAGTGAGTTCATTCTCCGCTTTCTTATTTTTATTCAGCACTTTTCATCTACTTGGAAAGAAAACTTTATTAGCTCCGGAGGTCAGTTTACATGACTCCGGTTCGTTTTCTATGAACGACTGGATATGACGGATGCGCTTTTCTGCCAAGATTTCGTCTACAGCAATCAGAATGCCGGTTTCTTCTACATCACCGAAACCATAGTTAATGGCAGTACCGAACATACGCATAGTCGGACTCAAACTCATGTAAGCATTCACCAACGGCGGAATGTTATACCCCAACTTACGTATCTCACAATTCAATATTTTATAGTCTTCCTTAAAGGTATTCTTACAGAACAAAGCAGCCAAATCCTCCTCCTTAGCTTCCATTTCAAGCGGTTTCATCGGAGTTATCAAATTTTCCTTATCCCCAAAATGTTTCTTCAGGAAATAAAGAATCATGTCTCTTCCCTGACGATGATAACTTGGATACATAGTTACTTTACCAAAGAAATACTTCACATTGGGCATTACCACCGTCAGTGCTCCTAAGCCGTCCCACAGATTATCCAATGCAAATAAGCCTTTACTACCGGCACGGGTAGATTGATACTCAACTGTAACAAACGAACGTCCCAACTCAATGGTAGTAGGGAGATACTCCTTCAAAAACTTTTCAGAGAAATTGAACATGTGGGCTGTAGCCAAAATGGGAGCCCCCTTTTCGTCATACCGAACGTCTGTACCAAGAAGGTAACGATAACCACCTAATATCTCTTCCGCCTCCGGATTCCAGACAATCAACTGTTTGTAGGGATTTTCCATGATATCGTATTCATCGATATCCAGCGGTTTTCCTGTACCTCCGCCTGCTGCACGAAAAGCGATCTCACGTAAACGTCCGATTTCTCTCATTATATTCGGAGAATCCTGAGCTGTAATGATATAAATCTGATTATGGCTCTTATTCGTCATACGCAGACGCTTCTCTTCGGTCAGTTCCGCTTTCAGAAGCTCCTTACTTATAGGTTCAATAATCTCTTCCATATATTCTTGTTAGTAGTTCTTTAATTCACTTTATACCTTATCACTTTACAACTTATATACGATATCCTTCACATAGGCCGCCCACTCGGTAGGAGTCTTTGATTTATCAAATGTCTGCCAGGAGATAGGTTTCCCAATGGTTACGGTAAACGTTTTATGACGATTCTTCAGCATCTCATCCGCAAGATAGAGCATAGCTATATTAACCTTAATACCCAGGAATTTGCAGATGTTAGCCAAATTATAAAAAAAGTTCGAATTCCGGCCCTCGAAATGAATAGGGACAACATCACGATGTGCCTGCACACTCTTCACGACAAAGGTCTTTTTCCAATCCAAGTCACGGATCACCCCATTCTGACGGCGGGAACACAACCCGGCCGGAAACATAATCAATTGATCATCGGATGCAAAGCCTGCTTCCACCATTCTCGGAAAATCTTTTGCCTGTTTTCCGGTCTTATTAATAGGTATACAGAGAGGGGCTAATCCTTGCAGGTTCATCAGCAAGTCATTTACCATATACTTCACCTTACCATTATAAAAAGAACCCAGTATATATCCCAAAGCCACACCATCCTGACCTCCCAATGGATGATTGGAGACAAAGGTGTAAAGTCCTTCTTTCGGTAGATTTTCTTCTCCCTTCACCACGATATTGGCATCCAGAAATTCCAGGCAGGCTTTTAAAAAGTCTACGCCCACTTTATCCTTAGAATCGCGCAGGAAAACATTCAGTTCTTCCTGATGAACAATTCTTTTCAGATAAGAAACTACGAATCTGGGGATATACTTATAGTACTTCGGAGCCTTTTCCCGGAGTACTTTATCAATATCAATCAAAAATAAAGAGTCGTCAGCCATTCTTTTAAGATGAAATGATTGCGCAAAATTAACTCATCTTTTTAATTATACGCAATAAAATTGTCTAAAACTGCACCCAAAAACAAACAAAAGACGCCCAAAAACTATCAAATGATAGTTTTTGCCCTAAAGATTGCTTGAAATACGTCCATCGGAGTTAGATAACTTTCGTAAAATTGCAACATCGAAAGTCAAATAAACGAATAACTATATAAAAAAGGAGAACGATATGAACAGTATTACATTCCAAAAAGATTTGCTCGGAGTACAAAACGATTTATTACGTTTCGCATACAAATTAACCTCCGACCGTGAAGAGGCAAATGATTTGCTTCAGGAAACCTCATTAAAGGCATTGGACAATGAAGATAAATATGTACCCGACACTAATTTCAAAGGCTGGATGTACACCATCATGCGCAATATCTTTATTAATAACTATCGCAAGGTGGTTCGCGACCAGACCTTCGTAGACCAGACAGATAATCTTTATCATCTTAATCTGCCACAGGAATCCGGATTTCAAAGCACCGAAAGCGCTTATGACCTGAAAGAGATGCACCGCATAGTAAATGCCTTGCCACGCGAATATAAGATTCCATTCTCTATGCATGTATCCGGTTTCAAATACCGCGAAATTGCAGAAAAGCTGGGATTACCCTTAGGCACAGTAAAGAGCCGCATATTCTTTACACGCCAAAAATTGCAGCAAGAACTGAAAGACTTCAGATAACCTGACAGGCAAGATAAAACCAAGTATTACCTTATTCAACCTAAACCGATAACGTTTTGATATAGCACCTGAAAACTATCAATTGACCACCCAAAAACTATCAATTGATAGTTTTCCCCCCATTTAATGCGAGAATTCCGTCCGTAAAAGTGATGCATTCTTCGTAAAATTGCAAAGTCAAAAGGCAAAACAAAAGAATAACTATTGAAAAGGAGAATTGATTATGAATAACAGTATTACATTCCAAAAAGAATTGCTCGGGGTACAAGACGATTTATTACGCTTTGCATACAAATTAACCTCGGACCACGAAGAAGCAAACGACCTACTCCAGGAAACCTCTTTAAAGGCGTTAGATAACGAAGATAAATATGCACCTGATACGAATTTCAAAGGATGGATGTATACCATCATGCGTAACATCTTTATCAACAACTACCGTAAAGTAGTTCGCGATCAGACTTTCGTAGACCAAACAGATAATCTCTATCATCTCAACTTACCGCGGGATTCGGGATTCGATTGCACGGAAAGCGCATACGACTTGAAAGAGATGCACCGTATAGTAAATGCTCTGCCCCGTGAATATAAGATTCCATTCTCAATGCACGTATCCGGTTTCAAATACCGCGAAATTGCAGAGAAGCTGGGATTACCATTAGGTACAGTAAAAAGCCGTATCTTCTTTACCCGACAGAAGTTACAACAAGAATTGAAAGATTTTGTTTAAGAATAAAGAATAATAATAAGCAGAATCAATACATCATATAAAATTTTAGTTGTGTTAGAGAGATAATGGGCAGGCAGGAGTAATCCGGTCTGCCCTATCTTTTTTAGGGATCTACTCCATACCCGAACCATAGCAAAACCGTACTTGCTCCGTACATTCTCCACTCAGAGGTACTTCTACAAGGAGAAAGTACGGGATTGGTACGGAACAAGTGCAGCCCAGGTAGGTATTTGATTAGTAAAATTTGGGGGCAGGAGGATTTTCTCCTTTATAGTCTTTATTCGTATAAACACGTATCCAGTCGATATACATGGCAGGCATCGCGTCTTTCTTCCATTCGGAAGGTATGATGGCGCCGGGCCAGGCATTCGGATTGGTAGAGATACCTGTACTGAAAATCAGGAAAAAGCCCTGCGGATCACTCCAAGGCCAGTCGGTATTGCCATCAGCCCCTTTGTTATGTTCAAAATAGGCTTGTCCGTTGACACCTCCTACAATACGGTCGGGATACCATTCCAACCAATAGATATTCCACTGGGACATATCAGCAAGATCAATAGTGGAAGTGACACTGCCCGAACCACCTACCACACCGGCATAATGATTCTCGGAATGCAGCGTGAAGTGGGCACGGTCATTCAGCGTCTTCTTCGGATTCTCCAAAAGGTCGATTTCACCGTTCTTCGGCCAGGGACGGTTATTGTTGCCCATAAACCAAAGGGCATCATTAAAGCCTACATAGGAAGTACGTTTGAAGCGGATTTCAATGCGCATATTCTCGGTGAAATTGCACCAAAACTCCTTACTTCCCGGTAAAGAAGTACGGTAACAACCGTGAGAATACTTCACTTTCTTACCAAAACGGTTGTCTATCGAATCTTTCTCTTCCACACTCCAGATGCACAAAACCCCATCCTCTACCTTTGAGCATTTCCGGTTATCGACCTTTGCCGTACGAGACATGTGCATGCCTCTATGTTCTATAAAGCCAAGTGGAAGCCCCTTTTTCGTATCTTTACCATTAAACTCATGGGCTGTATAGAAATACCAGCTATCCACTTTAGGGTGTCTGTCCCCTTCCTTCAGAAGCAACACATCCCCCGGATGATCATAAACCAGCGTTTCATCATCTTTCTGCAATTTCCTTCCTGCTTGTCCGCCATCGGGATAAGACAGACTGCCGGAAAGCCATGCCATAGCGATTATAGCAACGATTGAATATTTCATCATACTATTTTGTCAGAATACCTACTTCACCGACAGATACGGCGTTTTTGTTATTTATCTCCGACAAAGACTCCAGTTTAAAGTAACGGGCAGGATACGTCTTGCCGAATCGTACAAAATAAGGCACGGGATTGTGCATGATATTGCTGAACTCACCACCCGCCTCACATTTAGTCCACGACTGACCATCAAGACTGACGTAGAAAGCATACTTATAGATAGTTCCCGTTAAATCTTCTTCCAGAGAGGGAGCATAGCTGAAACCATTCATACTCACTTCATGTCCCATATCGACTACCAATGGTGTAAGTGCAGAAGCACGCCAAACCGTTTTACGATTTCCATCAATAGCCTTGTGGGAATCTGTATTGCCACCAACCACCTGCCATCCATCAACTGGTACATCGCTGAGTTGTACTTCTTCATTCTTATCTGCAAGAGGTTCTGCGTAGAAAAGGCCGACCGCAGTTACATTAGCCACACCACGGGCAGAACGAATGGTTACACGAATACGCTCCGGACAAGTATCAGAGAAACGTACAAGACGCTTATACCCTACAGTTGTGCCTTCTGCCATATGAATCCAGGAGCCATCTTTATACGCTTCTACAAGGAAACTTTCAATACGTTGTCCTTTGGAGATATCTTCCTGAATCATAAAAGCATTCACCAACGCATCTTTCTGTATATCATATTGGCGGACTGTACCGGAAGTTCCATGCCATGCCTCGTTTCCTTTCAGCACATAATTACAGGCAAAAGTTTTCTTTAAATAACTGGAAAATTCTTTCAGCCGCTGCACATCATTTTCATTGATCAACCCACGAAGGTCGGGCGGAATATTCAATAAAAGAACGGAATTATAGCCTACTGATTTGAAATAAATATCCGTCAGATGATTTAAAGACTTCACCTGCTTGTCCTGATCGGTATGATAAAACCAACCCGGACGAATGGAAACATCCACCTCAGAAGGATACCAGAAAAGTTCGGTAGCGCGAGCCACTATATCACGTCCGCCTAAGTCCTTTACCTTGCCGAAGATACCCAATTCTTTATTCTGTTCGCCGGAACGGGGATAAATACCCGGAGTCAGAGCTGTAGCACTCCATTCTGTTTCACGACCGATACCTTTTTCATTGCCTACCCAACGAACGTCATCACCCATGATAGCAGTAACTGCTTTAGGTTGCAGGCGGCGGATGGTGCGCAGAATGGCATCCCAGTCATAGATTTGTTTTTTGCCGTTAGGACCTTCACCGTTGGCACCGTCAAACCACACTTCATGGACTTCACCGTAATTGGTGAGCAATTCGGTCAGTTGCTCGATGAAAAACTGGTTGTAGGCAGGGGAATCACCATAGCAAGAGGCATTACGATCCCAAGGGGAGAGGTAAACTCCAAATTTGATGCCATACTTCTTGCAAGCATCGCGCAATTCACGTACCACGTCTCCCTTTCCATCTTTCCAAGAGGAAGAGGCCACGGAGTGACGGGTCGTTTTGGTAGGCCAGAGACAGAAGCCATCGTGATGTTTGGCGGTGATGATGGCCATCTTGAAACCGGATTCTTTAAGAGTCCTCACCCATTGTTCGCAGTCCAGCGAGGTAGGATTAAAGATGGCAGGATCTTCAGTACCATCTCCCCACTCTCGTCCGGTGAAAGTATTTACACCAAAATGCAGGAAAGCGGTCAGTTCCATACGCTGCCACTCCAGTTGTTGGGGAGTGGGTACAAGGCGTGAAGCCATATCTATCTTTTCCGCAACTGTAGCATCAGCGGGAAAAGCAACGTGCTTTTCATAATAAGTTTCTTGTGCCTGCAATCCGGAAAGGATTGTAAGACTAAGAACTGTAGTTAGAATCAGGTTTTTCATGCTATCTTATGTTATAGGTTTCGATCTATTTCAAAGGACGGATTGTAAACCGGAATGTGTAATCCTGCACAGGTACACGATACTGCGGCAACACTCCAGGACCACAGGTAGCCGTACCGACTCCTGCCTGTGCGGCATCCAGATGAACAGTTATCACTCCTTCGCGCCGTAGTTGATTGATATGCGTTGCCGCATCCAGATTCTCATCCGTAAAAGGAACCACACTAAATTGGAACGAGGTATCGGAACGGAATGCCAGCCCCTCACCTGCCTCATCAGCAAGTTGCATCCAACGGACATCTGTACGGTTACCCGTTGCCTGCGGACGAACATAATAGTGGAACATACGCTCCACATCAGTGTGATAAATACCTATTTTACCGGATTGGTTACGATCCATATAAGTTTCATGGTCTCCACGCCCCAGATAAGACACCTGACTGTAAGTATCGGGCATTTCAAAAGTAAACCCTACACGCGCCAGTGAAGAGATAACGGTGGTATCCGGCACGAAGTGTGTCTGTATATCCAATTCGCCGTTTTTCTTTAATGTATAGACGAAAGAAGCGGTTCCCACTTTTTCACCACGGACATTCAATAACTCCACTTCGGCACGTCCGCCACGGGTAGAGGTCTTCACGGTAAGGGCACGCTGTGTCAACTGATCCAACCCGGCTTTCTTCCAAGCTTTGGCTCCTCCTACTTTTTCACGGTTATCATTATCCGTCACCGGACGATAGAGGCTCAATGTAACAGGGGAAAACAGTAATTCTTTCCTATTATAAATATAAGAGCGAAGCGCCCCTGTTGCCGGATCTATATTCATTTCCACCTTACCCGAAAGTTTAGTTTCCGGAGTCCGGTAGTTCTTATTACCCGAAAGAACAAACTGATCATAGGCTACCTCGTAATCCGTATTAATAAACGGAGCAGCATCCACAGGCGTCCAACTTAAGTTCAGATAAGCTTCACGAACATCAGAAGGTAAACGTACAGCACCCAGCGTAACTTCAACGGTGGCGTGCGGAGCAGCATCTACCCGACGAGTACCGTCAGCAATCACTTTCCCATGATCACCTACCACCTGCCAGTGTAAGATATAAGCATTGAGATTCGTAAAATCATACCAATTCTTTATATTTAAAGTCAGGTTACTCTTATCAACTAGTGTAGCCTTTATATATTGATATGCTTTCTTCACTTCCAGCAAATGCGGATGAGGTTCGCGGACGGCATTCACCAGACCATTGCAGCAGAAGTTTCCAAAACTGGGTACATTCTTCGGACCATAATCGCCACCGTAAGTCCAATACCAACGACCATCGGCATCTATTTCACGGAAAGACTGATCTACCCAATCCCAGATACAACCGCCCTGCACTATAGGTTCTGTTTCGAAAACATCCATGTATTCTTTCAATCCGCCTCCGCTATTGCCCATAGCATGCAGATATTCAGTCATGATGAAAGGACGATATACTTTCGGTTCTGTCTGGCGGGCATAGACCAGCAATTCTTCCACACTGCGGTACATACGACAGTAGATATCCGTATTATAATTCTGTTCGGCACGCTCGTATTGTATAGGACGGGTGGTTTCAACGGACTTCATCCAGTCGTATGTCCGTTCAAAGTTGATTCCGTTACCCGCTTCGTTGCCCAACGACCAGATCACGATACCCGGATGGTTCTTGGCACGCTCGTACATACGTTGCGTACGGTCCATGTGTGCAGGTAGCCAGGTGCTATCCTTTGCCAATGAAGCCGGGCCATACCCCATGCCATGCGACTCGATGTTTGCTTCATCTATCACATAAAGGCCGTAGCGGTCGCAGAGTTGATACCAGTACGGATGTGTCGGATAATGCGAGTTGCGCACAGTATTCAGATTATGTTGCTTCATCAGGCGAATGTCTTCTTCCATCAGTTCTTTGCTGACAGTACGTCCCAACTGTGAGTGTTCATGCCGGTTAGCACCTTTTACCAATACAGGTACCCCGTTGATACAGAAACGGCCATCCTTGATTTCGGAAGTACGGAAACCGACTTTGCAACCGGTCAGGTGTGTTATATGTCCTGCATCATCTTTCAACGCCAATATCAATGTATAAAGATTCGGGTGTTCTGCACTCCAACGTTTTACATCAGGAAGGGACTGTTCGTCAAAGGTAATAAAATTACTCAAACCACGGTTCTTGACCGGTATTTCATTTTGTAATATTGCCTTTCCGGCAGTATCTTCCAGACTATATGCCAAAGTAGACACACCAGCCGCACTTCCTTCAACTGTTATATCAAGGCCGAAAATTCCTTCCTTATACTCTTTCTTATCCAAAGAAGAAGTCACTTTATAATCAGCTATAAACTGGCGTGGAGTACTGTAAAGATAGACATCCCGTTCAATACCACTCAACCGCCACATATCCTGACACTCCAGATAGGAACCTGCACTCCAGCGATATACTTCAAGTGCCACGGTATTTTCTCCTGCCTGTACATAGTCCGTGATATCCCATTCGGCAGGAGTCTTTGAACCTTGGTTATAACCCAGCATATGTCCGTTCACCCAGATATAATAGAAAGAGATCACACCTTCACAGCAAATCACGATGCGACGGTCTTTCCAGTCAGCAGGAACCGTGAACGTACGGCGATAAGAACCTACTTCGTTCTCTGCATAAGGTACCAGCGGCGGATTCTTCTTGAAGTTGAACAAAGGATCATCAAATTCATAAGTTTCATTCACATAAATAGCCGTACCATATCCCTGACGTTCCCAGTTGCCGGGTACATCGATATCTGCCCATCCGCCCGTATAAAACGAAGGTTTATAAAACTCTTTCGGACGATGATCGGGATTCTTCACCCAATGGAATTTCCATTTACCGTTCAGACTCATATAGTAAGGTGATTGCTCATAATTGCCTTCACCCACAGCATCAGCATTCGCATAAGGCCATATATAAGTATGTGGTGCTAGTTTGTTTTTTCCGATAGCATACTGGCTCTGCCATTCCGGCTGCGCCACAACAAGCACGGGAAATGAATATAGGGCTATCAAACTCAAAAGTATCTGCTTTATCATAATATGTCTTTACTCTACTATAATTTCATCGAAATATATCCGTGCTTCCTGTCCCGGTCGTACATGAGTGAAAGGACAATCGCCTGCCCCGTATGCCACAACACGGACATAACGTGTTTTCTCTCCCACCTCAAACGAAATATCCTCGCGGAAAATACCTTCACGGAAGATGTCATCCTTCGTGTAAGTTCGTTCGGAGACTTTGCGGAAGTCCGCACCATCTGTCGAAATCAGAGTTTCTATCCTTGCAGGCTTGTGCACCGCCATACCGTAATTGGTGATAGAACCCAGCGTCAATCGGTTCACGGTTTCGGGCTTCTTCAGATCGAGGGTGAAAGAGACGGTATCGTTCTTCATCCATGAACACCATTCGGAGTCGGTATATTTCAGGCTTCCACGCACACCATTCACCAGCAGACCGATGTTGTCGGCACCAATGCTCTTTATAGCCTTTGCCGTTGTCGGATTCCAAACAACAGGCAGTTCCAGCGTTTGTCCCATTTGCTTTCCAGATGCAAAGGTGGCAGCTTTTATTGTTTTTGTACTCGTGAGCATCAATGGCCGGGTATAGAGGGCGGACTGTACTGTGGGCATAGTGCCATCCGTTGTGTAGCGTACCTCTACATCCGGACGAATGCAATCCAGTTGCACTTGCAGGCAGTCATCTTTTGGCGTCACCGTATGCTGTATGTTATACATAGAACGGGCATAAACAATTCCTTTCGCTGTAAGGTGTTCATTGAAATGATCCAAAGCTTTCAGATAGGATTTCCAGTTCTTACGTTCCGGTTTTGCCCAAGCTACCTCGGCCAATGCAGACAAACGGGGAAACAACAAATAATCCACATCCTCGGGAGCGTTGCAGAACTCCGTCCACATGCAGGCCTGCACTCCCATTAACAGGGAAGTGGTATGCTGCGACCAGTCTCTTTGTATCGGTTCGTAGTCGTACACATCCTTCAACGTATTGTTTCCGAAGTATGTCACCGGTTCAAACCATTGCGGTCCCTGATAGCGGATGAGATACATAATCCTTGCGGGCGTCATGATAAAGCGATGTCCCAGTTCGGCAGCTTTCATCGCAGCCTGTCCGTAACCCTGCCATCCCTGAATGATAAAACCTTCCGGAATAGTAGCATTCGTCAGCTCATCCCAGCCTATCACCTCACGGCCTTTGTTCTGTACATAGCGAGCCATACGCCCCATAAAGTAACCTTGCAGTTCTTCTTCATTCTCCAGTTTCTCCTGTTTCATCCGCGCCTGACACAACGGGCATGCTTCCCAATGCGTCTTCCGAGCCTCATCTCCACCCAGGTGGATATACTTTGAAGGGAAAAGTTCGAGAACTTCGTCCAGCACATCTTGCAGGAAAGTGAACACACTGTCGTTTCCGGCACAGTAGATGACATCGGCATTCTCTCCCCCCAAACCGGGCAACACACCGATATATTTATTCACCACCGGACACGCCAATAGCGGATAGGCAGCCAGTGCGGCATTACTGTGCGCCGGCATTTCTATTTCAGGAATTACTTCGATATGGCGTTCCCCGGCATAAGCCACTATCTCGCGGATATCATCCTGTGTATAATATCCCTTTTCTACCGTAGGTTCACCCTGGCGGGGATTGCGGCGTTCCGAGAAATTCTTGCCCGGACGGTCTACGCGGCGGGAACCTATCTCCGTAAGCAACGGGTATTTCTTGATTTCGATGCGCCAGCCATTATCATCCGTCAGATGGAAATGCAGTGTATTCAGTTTCAGCATCGCCATACAGTCGATGATACGCAGCAGGTTCTCCTTAGGGGAGAAGAACCGTGCCACGTCCACCAACAACCCGCGATAGCCAAAACGGGGCTGGTCGGTGATAGTAACAGCCGGAACTGTCCAGTCGATGCCTGTCACTACTTGTCCACCTTCGATGGCGGCAGGCAGCAGTTGGCGGATACTCTGCAAAGCATAGAAAAAGCCTTGTACATCGGCAGCATGAATGTTTATTCTTTTAGCTGTAATTTCCAGTTTATAGGCTTCTTTCTTCAAACCGGCATCCGTCGTCAGACAAACATCTCCTTTCTTGTTTCCCACCTTTATGCGAGGAGTAAATCCTGCCGCACGGGTGAGAAGTGCGGTAAAGCGGCGTACTTCTACAGCTTGTTCCTCGTTCTCCACAGCAAAGGTTGTTTTTTCTGAGAAATGAAAGTTACCCGTGCCCGGCACTATACTGACCGGGCAGGGAACTAAGGGAACGGGTTGTGTCAAGTTATCAGCCTGTATGTTCGCCGCCATCAAAAGCAGGAAGCATACCAGTGTGTGAATAGTTCTATATCTCATAAGGTCTTTTATTATTAGATATGTGAATCAGGGATTAAAATCATTCTTTGTCTCTCTCAGGCGAAAAGCGTACAGGGTCGTTGTATTGTTCCTGCAATGCGGTTAGTTGTGCTTTCAGGTCTTTGATGATTTCTTCCGTTCCCGGTTGTCCGTAGATGTTACGCATCTCCGTGGGATCGGCCTGTAAGTCGTACAGCTCCCATTCATCAATATCATTATAGAAATGGATCAGCTTGTAACGGTCGGTGCGTACTCCGTAATGGCGTTTCACCATGTGCTCGGCAGGATATTCATAGAAATGATAGTACAAAGCTTTCCGCCAGTCGGCCGGTTTCTCGCCTTTCAGCAACAGTACCAAGGAAATGCCTTGGATATCTTCCGGCACTTCCACTCCGGCAAGTTCAAGGAAGGTCGGTGCGTAGTCAATGTTCTGCACCATTTCATCGATATCCCCTTTAGCCCGGAAGTCTTTCGGCAGACGCATAATCAACGGGGTACGCATGGACTCTTCGTACATAAAACGCTTGTCGAACCAGCCATGCTCGCCCATATAGAAGCCTTGGTCGGAGGTATAAACCACGAGCGTATTATCATCCAGTCCTTTCTCTTTCAGATAGTCCAGTACACGCCCCACATTATCGTCCAGAGACTTCACGGTTTTCATATAGTCGCGTATGTAACGTTGGAACTTCCAGTTGGCGAGTTCCTTGCCTTGCGGATTCTTCTTATAAAAATTATCAATGATAGGCCCGTAGAATTTGTCCCATGCGGCACGCTGTCCTTCATCCATGCGACCGATGTATTTCTCATAAAGAGATTTCAACCGGGTTTCTTTGTCCGGGCGCAGCATCTTGAGGTCGTAAATCATATCCATATCTTTCGCAATGCTCATCTCCTGTGCCGCAGCGGCGGGACGCCCTTCATAATCATCAAAGAAGTTATCCGGCAGGGGGAAAGTCTTGTCTTCATACAGTGCCAGATTGCAGGTATCTGCCAGCCAGTTACGGTGAATGGCCTTGTGGTGGATCAGGATACAGAACGGTTTGTCCTTATCCCGTTGGTTCTCCATCCAGTCGATGGCGTCATCGGTAATGAGGTTAGTCACATAGCCGTGTTTCTGTATCGTATCATTATTCTGGGTGATGAAGTCCGGGTTATAATAATCGCCCTGTCCGGGCACAATCTCCCAATAGTTAAAACCGGTAGGCAGGCTCTCGAGATGCCATTTGCCAATGAGGGCTGTTTCATAACCGGCTTGTTGCAAGAGTTTAGGGAATGTCTGTTGTGAAGCATCGAACACGCAAGTGGTGTTGTCGTAGAATTTATTGGCACAACTGTGCTTGCCGGTAATCATGCAGGCACGGCTGGGTCCGCTTAGCGAGTTGGCTACAAAACTGTTGGTGAAACGTACTCCATCGGCAGCAATCCTATCCAGGTTCGGTGTTTCCATATAACGGTGGTCATAGCAGCTCATCATCTGGGCTGTGTGGTCATCCGTCATGATGTATACGATGTTATATTGCTTCTGCTCTTCAGCCTTCTTTTGGGCAGAGCAGGAAGCCAAGGATGCCACGGCGGCGGCACCGGTCAGGGAATAGAGTAATCCTGATTGTAAGTTTTTCATGGTCGGAAATCTTTAGTAGTTTAATTACCCAAAAGTACGCGTAATGGATAAGAGCAATGTTCAAGAATATCTTTATCATATCCAAAATTCACCATTTCGGGTATATCTAAAGCAACAAAAAGACAAAATTAAAAGCAGCGAAGACAAAACCGGAAGCAGAACAGACAAGATGCGCCGCCCACTTCCGGAATGTCAGGTTATATCAGCCTATTGAAAAAAGGTGGTCAACTAAAGACTATTAATAGCCGAAGTTATTATCATCATTCGTGATGCCCGGATTAGCAGATATTTCACTATCAGGTATCGGCATCAACATATTCTTCTTCACAAAGCTATCGGACAAACCTTCTCCACCCTCTTTTCCCACATTGAACACACGATCGTGCCATACATTGTTCGATGTATAGTACTGGGCACTGGAAGCAATCGTAAGCTCATGCTTGTTATTGAATTCCAATGCCATCTTGAAGTACTTAGTACCACGGATACGAGGCATTTCATATGTCCCAGGTTCTCCTGCAAGCTCAATGATACGTTCAAAGAACAACTTGGTTCTTACGGTTTCCTGATCCAAAGAAGCAGACCAGTCAGCTGGTTGGGCAGCAGGCATCAAACCTGAAGTGCGAGCACGTCCCAGCACTTGATTTGCCAACTCAACGGCTTTCGCAGTATTGCCCAATTCATTGTAAACATCCGCCATCAACAGCAACATCTCGGCATAGCGATATACCATCAGGTTTTTATGACTAGCAGTACCTATCTGATTCTGGTCGTACATTTTAGCGTAGTGAGGCCACTTGAGCTGACCGGCATCAGTAGAGAATATTTTGGCAAGATCGGTCTTGTAGCTTCCATCCGCCAATTTAAATTGATTCAATACTTCAATACTCGGATTTGTCCGATCAGGGAACAGGTCGTAAGGTAACTTCAGCGCATGTTCCAACGGTGTCTGCTTGCCATTTTTATCCACGAGAGGCACTCCGTTTTTCATTACCGGTTCCTTGGCAGTCTTTTTATCGTCTTCAAATCCTGCGTTGACTTTCACATAAGGATACATGTAGGTAGAATCATTCGCGCACAACACGTCACCAATCATTGGCTTTGGGTCTTTCTGGTTATTACCACTACGGGTTCTCCAGCTTTTCATGAAGGTAAGTTCGATACGAGGGTCGCCCGGATAAGTACCTTCATGTAAATCATAAATCGCTTTAGTGGCCCTGTAAGTACCCCACGCAATGCCGGAAGTAGACTGGGAAGGAGCAAAACGATTGCTGGCACGGTTAAAGCAAACAGTAGAAGTGATAGAGAAGTTCAACTGGAAGATAGCTTCCTTAGAACCTGTAACAAAATCTCCAAACAGTTTTCCAAACTTAGGTTCAAGGTCATACGGACCATTCTCATAAACATCATCAAACATTTCTTTAGCCCTTTGCCAATTAGCTTGTGCATCAATATCCAGACAGGCCATCTTATAATATACTTTTCCTAAGAATGCTTTGGCGGCCCAAGAGTTAGCACGTCCGTCCGCTGATTTTGCGGCAATCTGAGTTGCGTCCTTCATATCCTGAATTATTTGTGCAAAGACTTCCTCTTTCGGTGTCCGGGGAGTTGAAATGCCATCGGAAGAAGAGGCTACAATCTTCAAAGGCACATCGCCAAACAGCATGACCAGATTATAATAAGCCAGTCCTCTTAAGAATTTAGCTTCACCACCCATCTGCACTTTTACACTTTCACTTAAGCCACTTTTCTCAAGGCTCGTCAGAAAAGCATTCGTTTCCGCAATCACTTTATACTGTCCGTTCCAAACCGTTTTAATAGGGCTGGCGGATGTAGGAGCCTCCAATGACAGCATACGACCATCATCATTGACATTGCGTTGTCCCCAACCAAAGCCTGAACTGAGAATAAGCGCTTCCTGCATCATCTGACCGTAAGCAGCACTATTTGTCATATATCCATAACAACCCAACAAAGCCAGTTCCGCGTTACTCTGGGTACTAAAAATGACCGAAGAGTTTTGAGAGTATATAGGGTCCTCATCTAAACAAGAGGATAAGTTACATACAGCAAAAACAGCTGATAAAATATAATATGTCAGTTTTTTCATACTCTTATAAGTTTATTAAATTAGAAAGTAACATTCACACCAAATATAAAGGAACGAGAGTGCGGATAGGAACTCATATCCACGCCTGGACGAAGCCCCTCGAATGCAAAGCTGTTCACTTCAGGGTCATATCCCGTATAATCGGTGATGACAAAGGCATTCTTTACAGAAGCATATACTGATGCATTCTGGAATCCGATAGCTTTCATCCAGATTTTAGGCAATATATAGCTCAACGTAATATCAGAACAGCGTAAGTAACTGCCGTCTTCGATATAACGATCCATCACCATATTAGGAATCTTATATGTAGAACTCGGGTACAAATTGGTAGGATTTTCAGCAGTCCACATACCTTGAAATGCTTTCTTGGTGATATTATTTGCCTGTTGTCCCGGCATTCCGTTATAGCGAACACCCGTATTCATGATATCTCTTCCCTGTACACCATTGAACGTAGCTTTCAACGAAAGTGATTTATAAGAAACCTCTGTTTGGAAACCATAAGTAAAGTCCGGATTCGGGTCGCCAATGATGGTACGGTCTTTGGCATCCAGTTCACCATCTTCGTTTACATCCACGAATTTGACATCACCGGGAGAAGCCGATTGTGTATAAGTGCCTACAGTACCGTCTTTCTTAATATATTGCACCTTACCATCACTCGTAATATCTTCTGCCTGCACAATGCCCTGTGTTTTATACCCCCAGAATAATCCCGGAGCTTCACCCTGCAAGAATGCATTTGCAACACCGAATTGGTCGGCTAAAGCCGCACCTTCATAGCCGATTCTCTCTCCCAGACAGCCCCAGTCGGACGGCAACAATCCCAAATCAGTAATCTTGCTCTTGTTAGCGCCAATATTGCCGCCTACGCTCCACTTCCAATCTTTAGTATCTATAATCTGCGCATTCAGTGAGAATTCCACACCTTTATTATCCAAACCACCCTGATTGTAGTAAGTGCTTCCAAAGCCGGAAGAACCAGGTAAAGGTCTTGAAATCAGCAAATCATCTGTTTTCTTGATGTAGTAATCAAATGTACCGCTCAAGCGGGAATTAAATAAGCCGAAGTCCACACCAAAGTTCCAGGAAGCTGTTTGTTCCCACTTCAAACTATTATTTGCCAGATTTGTTACAATCATACTTGTCAACTGATTGCCGGAGCCATCAGCATAAGATATGGGACTACCAGAAGACTGTCCATACATAGAAAAAGTGGAATACGGACTGATAGCCTGATTACCCGTCACACCATAGCTGATACGGACTTTCAACTGACTCAACCAAGATGCATCTTTCAGGAATTCTTCTTGTTCCATACGCCAAGCCACCGAACCGGAAGGGAAATATCCCCAACGATTGGATTTGGCAAACTTACTGGAACCGTCGGCACGAATGGAAGCGGTAAGCAAGTATTTGTCATAAAGGTTCACATTCACGCGACCCAAATAAGAAAGAAGCTGAAAATCAGTCTGTGTAGGGGAGGAGTAAATTGTATTACCTGCCATGTGCAATCCGTTCTCTCTAAACTCGAACATGGTAAAATGGTTACCAATCACATTTTTATTCAGGAAATGATATTCATCGTACGTGACACCGGCTGTAGCATCTAAAGTACCGATTCTTCCTAACTTTGTATTATAATTCAAGATATTCTCCACACTGTAATTACTCTTACTCAGGTCAGACTGAGTAAGATAACCGTCATTATTCATACCTTGATACAACTGCATACCATACCAGCGCTTACGATTGTTTATATTGATATTGCCACCTGTACGAAGACTATACGATAAGAATTTACTGATTTTCCAATTTAGATTCAAGCTACCCCTAAAAGACTTATCATCTGCAATATCCACATAGTCATTCAGCCAACTGAATACATTCGTCTTATTTTCATTAGTCAAAGAAGGGTCATCATCCGGTTTTTCAAACGGAGAATAGTCCAAAGCTGTACGGGAGATTGCACTGGTAGGTCCTCCAAGTGTATTACCTCCGGCCATCATATCATTTTGCCTTAAGGCTCCACTCAGACTCAAATCGATTTTGACTGTTTTAGAAAGTTCCGCACTCAAGTTAGCGCGCAAATCGCCTTGTTTCAAACCTGTTTGTTTTGTCGTACCATTCACATCTTTAAAATTGGCAGATATATAATAGGTGGTTTTACCAGTACCACCATTCACCGATACTGAATAATTTTGTGAGAATGCAGAATGGTAAATCTCTTTCTGCCAATTACGGTAATAGATCAAATTGTATGTTTCCGGATTATTAGGATCATACTTAGCCAAAGCATCGTTGTATACATATCTCATTTCATCCCCAACTTTATAATAAGGATAGAGTCCATCCCCAATCCGGGAGTTCTGATAAGCAGCATACTCATCCATACCCACCAAGTCAATCAAACGAGTGGCATTTGTTACAGTAAAAGTTGCCGAAACATTCACTTTGGCTTTACCTTCTTTACCCTTCTTTGTCGTAATCAAAATTACGCCATTAGCACCACGAGAACCGTAAATAGCAGTAGAAGAAGCATCTTTCAAAACGGTGATATCTTCAATATCGGCAGGATTCAAAGAAGAAAGGGGGTCTTGAGCTATCTGAAAGTCACCACTAATGGCTGACTGTCCAAATTCACCCGTAGAAGCCTGCGGCACGTTATCAATTACATACAACGGTTGATTGTCACCACGCAGAGAACTGGCGCCACGAATAGTAACGGAAGCAGCTGCACCTACACTGGAAGAAGCCGTACTAACAACCAAACCAGCTACTTTACCTTCCAACAGCCCGTCAATAGACATCACTTTAGCGGCATCATTGGCATCAGGTCGCATATTGGTTAATGCTCCCGTCAAATCTCCTTTACGAGATGTACCATAACCTACCACAACTACTTCATCCAGCAATTGTGTGTCATCCTTCATTGTCACATTAATTACCGTTCTGTTACCCACAGCAACTTCCTGTTTCTCATAACCGATGAAAGAAAAGACTAATACGGATTTAGAATTAGGAGCATCAATCTTATAGTTACCATCAATATCAGTGATGGTTCCTAAAGAGCCTCCTTTTACAGACACATTGACACCGGGTACACCTTCATTGGTGCTGTCAATTACTTTACCTGTTACTTTAATTGCTTGCTGTGCAAAAGCAACGGCAGGTGCCGTCAAGCAGAACAGGCATACAAGAAATACATTAAATAGTTTCTGTCTCATAGAATTAAATTTAAATTAAAGACATTTGTTAACAGTGATTTCGATGCAAATGTAAAGCGAGCAAGGAAAGCATCGGTGCAATAATCACTATTTCCAAGTCCAATTTTAGCCATAGACCCATTCCCGGACAGCCCATAGACGAATTTGGAGCTAAAATAGATAAAAATGGAGTAGAAGCATGAAGAAAAACGTGTTAACCACATTTATATTGTGCCTGTTATTATTCCTGCCAGATAAAGTTACAGATCTGTCTCTACGCCGGAAAAAAACAGAACGTCCCGCCTGCTTTTCATAAAACGAAAATCGGGCGAGACGAAAAATAAATAATATCTTGTTATTTTTATAATTCTTCTATGTCTTTGATAGGCAGACCCGTCACCTGGTGGATGACCTCGGAGGAGATATTCAAAGATTTCATTGTTCGGGCGTTCTCTATTTTTTCTTCCTGTCTGCCTTCCTGTCTGCCTTCCTGCCTGCCTTCCTGCCTGCCTTCCTCTCTTCCTTCCTCCGCCGCCGTACTCAGCACATCATTCTGAATCATTACGGCATTGATATGTTCGTCATACGCCAGTTGTTCCGCCCTGTCCATATTGTAATAAATCAGTTTGCGGCGTGCCTCTTCCAGTCCGGGAGCTTTCGTATCGGGGCGGATGATGCCGGTCTTCAGATACTCTATCCACTCCTCAAGCGGGGTGACAGCCACTTTGTTGAACTCATTCACACGAATCAGGAAGTATTCGGGGAAGATTTCGGCAGGCAGCTTGCGCACGATGGCATCCTTCTCCTTAGTGGTGACCTCCAGAAAATCGCCCGTATGCACGCCCACAAAGGAATTCTGACCGTGGTACAGGTAATCGTTGCCCTTGCCGATGTCGAAATAGAGGATGCTGATGGAGTACACCTTCTTCACTTGGGAGTAAAGTTCTCCCAGTTCGATATGCTCCGTGATGGCCTTAGCAACGCCGAAGAGGATGCGCTCCAGGTAGTATATCTCGCGCGTGTTCTGCACCTCGACGATGATGATTTCATCCTTACTGTTGCGCGCCTTGATGTCCACACGGTTGAACTTATCGTTTTCACGTTGCTGGTTGCCCTCGCTTTCCAGTATCTCGACGATGCGGATAGGCTCGCCCAGCAACACGGTGAGGAAACCTTCGAGCACGCCGAAGTTGGCTTTGTTGCGCAGCAAGCGCTTCACCGCCCAGTCAAAACGTATATATCTGTCTTTCTGTACCATAACTTCTGTTTTTTCTGCTTACGCACAAAGGTAAGCATAATTTCTGTTCCCAACGTGTCGGGAAACGATTATTTGTTTGATTCATTTCCAATTAAAATTGACTTTTTACAGCCCAAACAGATAAAAACAGGGACCATCATCATGAAATACCTGTTTTTTGTTTTGTGTGGCTCGAAACAAAAGACTATTTTTGTTCCAATCTTTGTATAGCACCATGAAGAAAAACATGTTAACCGCATTCATATTGTGCCTACTATTATTCCTACCGGGTAAAGTTACAGGTAATAAACAATATGCTTTCCAGCAGATTAGTACCCAGGACGGTCTGTCCTCTTCTGTTCGTTGCCTGGTTGTAAGCCACGACAAAGGATATGTATGGATCGGAACCAAGTCCGGTATAGGACGTTTTGACGGTTACGAGCTAAGAAAATATTTATTGGGAAATATCACCCATATCATTGAAGACGAAGAACATACCATCTGGGCCATCACTCCGAAAGGACTCTTCTACTATAACTATCAGGAAGACACTTTCCTGCAAGCACGTGACGAAGACCAAAACCCGGTGGTGGTATCTTCCATCTGTCCCTGGACGGACGGAGTAGTATTCGGAGGCAATGGAAGGCTATATAAATATGATTACGCCAATCACAAGATCAGATTCCTATGCCCGCTGACTTCCAACAGCCATTACAACATCACCAATCTGCAAAAATGGGACGGCCGGACCCTGCTGTGCACCAGCCGTTGGAGCCATGCACTGCTCGTCGATATGCCTACGGGACGGACTCGCCCTGTTCCTTTTGAGAGCAATGAGATTATAGCCAGCCTGATAGACAAAAACGGACATATATGGGTCGCCCCCTATCATCAGGGAGTGAAATGTTATGACCGCCAAGGTAAACTTCTGCATTCCTATCACACCGGGAACTCCCTTTTGCAAACCAATGTAGTGCTCTCCCTGACCGAGAACAACGGACAAATATGGATTGGAACAGATGGTGCGGGTATTTATATTCTGAATCCGGAAAATGATGAGATATCCACCATAGCACACGCACCCGGCAACCCCTATTCCCTGCCGGTCAACTCTATCCTCTACTTATATTCCGACTCAAACAACAATATGTGGGCAGGCAGTGTGCGCGGCGGACTGATAAATATCAGGGAAGTGGGGATGAAGATATATTCGGACGCACTGCCCGGCACAGAATACGGACTGAGCGAAAAAGCGGTGTTAAGCATCTATCAGGGAGAAGAAAAGGATATATGGATAGGAACAGATGGCGGTGGAATCAATCGTTTCTATCCCGACGAGAATAGGTTCTACCACACAAAGTCTACTTGGGGAGACAAAATTTCGTCCATCACGGAAGTGGACAAAAGGCACCTGCTGGTCTCTTTGTTCAGTAAAGGATTGTTCTTCTTTGATAAACAAACCGAAGAGTACCGGACATTAATTATCGTGAACGACAGCGTCAACGCCCTCTTGTGTCAGCGCGGAAAGGCTGTAAACGTCTTCCGAAACACTCCGGAAACAGTGCTGCTACTCTCTGAAATGCCTTATAGCTATCACATAAAAAAGAAAGAATTCACTCCTATCTCCTTAGGTAAACACACTCCGGCAATCATTGGTACTGTCTTACCGATATACCAGGATGGTCCCATCTCCTACTTGCACGACATCAAAGGCATCTATCGGATAGACTCCCGGACTAACCGGTTAGAAACTCTGTATCATTGCACCGGAGACACGATATTCAATTCTGTTTCCGTCGATGAAAGCGGCATTTTCTGGATAGGAAGCAACTATGGCCTCAGCCGGTATTCCGCAGAAAAGCACGAATATGTCAACATCCCCAACAAGCTGATTAATGAAATCAATTCACTGATTTGTGATAGACGGGGACGTGTATGGATAGGAACGGATGGAAAACTGTTTGCCCACCTCATCCGTGAAGGAGAATTTATCCTATACGGAGAATCGGACGGAGTTATCCAAAACGAATATCTGGAGAAACCACGGCTGCTATCCGCAGAAGGGGACATTTATATGGGAGGGGTCAACGGCTTGCTCTGCATTGACAAACAGCTGCCGGACGAAGATACCGTTCCACCCGTTCTTGAGTTGGCCGACGTGGCCGTGGGCGGAGAACGAATGAATGCCTTTATAAAAAACGGACGCAGCCTGACCGTACAGGAACACAGCAAACCCATCTCCATCAAAATCATTGCCCATGACAGAGATATTTTCCGCAAGCCTATGTACCGGTACACCTTGCGCGGCATGGATGGGCAAATCATGTACTCGTATCAACCGGAACTGACATTCAACGGACTGCCGGCAAAAACATACCAGATATTAGCCTCGTGCAGTACCCGTAGCGGCGGATGGACGGAAGACTACCGGATATTGGAATTAGTAGTGCTTCCACCGTGGTATAAGTCCTCCTGGTTTACCATTTGTTGCATCGCAGTAGCCTGCATAGGCATTATATTGGCTTTCTTCTCCTTACTGCGCCGCAAAGAGAACAAGCTGAAGTGGGCGATGAAAGAGCATGAGCAGCAGGTATATGAAGAGAAAGTGCGTTTTCTCATTAACATCAACCATGAACTCCGTACGCCGCTGACCCTGATACATGCACCACTGAAACAGCTATTGGGAACATTGTCGCCGGAAGACGAAAAGTATCCGATAATACAAAGCATCAGCAGGCAATCGGGACGCATGAAGAAATTGTTGGACACAGTGCTGAATGTACGGAAAATGGAAGTGGGGCAAAGTTCGCTGAATATCGAAAGCATAGAATTAAATTCATGGATTGAGCAACTCATAGCCGACTTCAGGCCAGAAGCCAACATGAAAGGCATTTCCATATCCTATACTCCTGATAAAGAGGTGGACACCCTCTGTTTCGATAAGGAAAAGTGCAGCACTATCTTAACAAACCTATTAATCAATGCACTGAAATACAGTGATGAAAACAGTCTGATTGAGGTATCTGCAAATTTATCGGAAGACCAAACCCGTGTCCGCATTTCCATCTCAGACCAAGGTCCGGGGCTAAAGGATATAGACATAAACAATCTGTTCATCCGTTTCTATCAGGGCAACAACAGTCGCCCCGGAACGGGTATCGGACTCTCCTACTCCAAGATACTCGCAGAACAGCATGGTGGAAGTATCGGTGCCTACGATCATGGCGGCTCTCCCGGTTCCACCTTCTGGTTCGAACTGCCGCGAGATACGCAACCGGGTAAGGTTACGCTACCACCCCAGCCTTATCTGAATGAGTTATTAGCTCCTACCGAAGAGATAGAAAGTACCCCGGAAGGAACAAGCGGAAAGGTAGAAACCCAGGGCAACACATTACTTTTTGTAGATGATAACAAAGATCTGACCGATTATCTGTCGGATGCTCTTAGGAAGAAGTTCAAAAAGATATGGGTGGCTTATGATGGCGAAGAAGCTCTGCGCATCTGCAGTGAGTCGCATCCGGACATTGTTGTCAGCGACATCCAAATGCCTCGCATGAACGGCTACGAACTATGCAAACATATCAAGGAGGATTTGGAAATCAGTCATATTCCCGTTATTCTACTCACAGCCCGCAATGATGAAGAGAGCAAGACATTCGGCTACAAGAATGGGGCGGATGCTTATCAGACCAAACCTTTTGAAGTCGATATTCTCTATACAATTATTCAAAGCCAGCTAAAAAACCGCGAGCGGATGCGGATGCGTTACTCCGGCACAGAGCCGCTTCCTCAACCACAAGAAAGTACATTCAGTTCGGCAGACGAAATATTTCTCAAACGAATGAATAAAACCATTTCAGATAATCTGGAAAATCCGCAAATGGGAGTACCGCTACTTTGTACAGAACTGGGCATCAGCCGCGCATCCCTCTACAACAAGTTGAAGGCACTGACCGGAATGGGGGCAAATGATTATATTACTAAAATCCGAATGGAAAAGGCTGTATGGTTGCTTACACATAGTTCCCTCAGCATAAATGAGATAGCGGATCAGACAGGATTCTCTACATCACGCTACTTCAGCACGGTGTTCAAACAGTATATGGGATGTTCGCCGACGCAATATAAGGAGGAACATTCGTAAAAAAGGCTGTTGTTTGCTGTAAACTCAGCAGTTTCATTGCGTTCGCATAGGTAGTTTCTTAGTTCAGAGTGCTTCTCTTTGCAACGGCCACGAATGTCGCTCAGCTGCTTCACGACCATGAAGCTCGTGCCCCACATCCGTGAAGCACAAGCCCCACGAACGTACGCACTACCAAAACACTGCATATCAACACAATAGATATGCACGATTTTCACAAAGAACAAAGGATATTGACATCTACAATCCCTATATAGAATGGATAAAAGTAGGTAAGAAACGGAGTACTATCTGGATAAAAAGCAGGTAATCTGGTATCTTTTACATCAAAATAAGCAGGAAATGAGAAGATAGAGAATGAAAGGTTTTATACAAATATAAATGATAACAAAAAGATAATCAGAAATATACATTCAATTAAGAGTGGTGTAGGCAAATTTGCCTACACCACTCTTAATATTTGCTTCCACCATGCTCTATCGCCGATGAACAGGGAGATACAGAGCGCGGGTGTAAGCGTGTAGGTAAAAGTGGAGATAAAGTCTGTGTAACAAGACAAGCATGGATAAGAAAGAGATGATAAGTATAAGCAGTTCACTCTAATTTCTTGTCAGGCGAATAAATCAATCCGTCCACTGCCTTTTCTCCATCAAGAGTAACAAACACTACAGTAAACATCCATTTTACTAATCGCACCTCCGGCAAAGTAAATTTGCCTACAGGAAGTTTCAGTAATACCTTATTCCAGCCTTTATGCAGTTGAACCGATAAGGGGGGACGGGACACGCAGTTTTCATTCCCGAGAGGAGTCTCAGGATTTTTTATACGATGAGTGGCCGTCCATACCGGCGGTAACACTTCTTCTTCATTCAGCCAGATGCGACTCTCTTTATAATCCCATTTGCCGGGCAAAGGCGGGAGATCAGCCTCCGAACGGCCATAATTTTGAAACTCAGCCCATAATCCAACAGTCTGTTCTTGGGGAGAATAGACATAAGTATAGGCATAAGCCGTATGATTTTCCTTCGGATCTTTATAAAAAGTTGGGACAAACGTTCCCCACACATGGCGTAAGTAAATTCCGGCACCTACGGCAAGATGGGTATCATACTTCTTTCCATTATACTGATAGCTATCCTGCAATTTTCGTTCAGGAGGAAATACCCTTGTCAAATCTCCCTCATTGGGAAATGCATCGGTAATCTTCCACCAGACATTGGTTTGTTTGACATAAGCAAACGGATATCCCCGGAAAAGATGTTCTTTATACCATAACATCCGCCTCTCAAAATCAACGAAAGAATGGTATGTTGAATCATTCTTATCCGGTGGAAGAATGGTACCGTTCTTGTCGAAATATTCAGTCCCTCCACCTAGCCAGGCGCGTTCTGCAATGGCCAGCATATTGGGGTAAAAACCATTCTCACGGATAATGTTTTCCTCTTTGTTGACGCAGCGGTCGTTCCATACAGCAAGGATAGCTCCGGCAATGTCATCGTTGCCCTGTTCTACATCGCAGATATGGCTGTTATATAGCCCTATGATATCTCCGAAAGTATCAAAATGATTCAGATAGTGCAGACGCGAATCAATAGCAGGAATACCTTTCTGCGCTTTTCCGCGCGAACTCCACAGATGTGTCATATCAATTTCACCCGTTTGATAATGCCAACCAGGATTCCAAGAAATAGCTTTCTTCCCCAAAGCACGGATAAATGCCACCATTTCGGGCACAAACTGAGGATTGGTAATCTTCACTTCATCCGTGCCAATATGCAGATAAGGCACATCAAAAGTTTCACAAACTTCCTCAACTAAGAGTTTTAATATTTTCATCCCTTCCGGACTCTGCATATCGTGGCGAAATGTACGCATAAAAGCTGCACTGTGTCCCGGCATATCTATCTCCGGAATCAGTAACATTCCATGAGCCTTGCAGAAAGCTACCAGTTCTTTCGCTTCAGCCTGCGTATAATATTTTCCCGGCATGCGGGTAGTATTAGCACTGTCGTTCAGCATCGGAAATATTTTACTTTCCAACCGCCAGGACTGATTCTCCGTCAAATGCCAATGGAACACATTTATCTTGAATCTGGAAAGCATCGTGATTTCACGTTTCAATTCGCCCATAGAAATATACGTACGTCCCACATCGTGCATAAAACCCCGGATGCGAAAAGCCGGCCAATCGGTTATCGTACATCCCTGAAAAGTGGTCTTTTTACCTGACGAGCCGGCTAATTGCCTTAAAGTTTGCATAGCCCAGTAGACTCCCCTTTCGCTCATTGCTTCTATAGAAATCTTCTTAGCCATTACTTTAAGTTTATATGCTTCATCTCTATTTAAAGGCGCTTCATCCAGCGACTCCACTAATTTCACTTCAATCACTGCCGCAGATCTTCCATCTATCCGACCGCCCAGTTCAGAAATAAAACATTCCCATTCATCCTGCAAAACAGGAGTATCAAGGCGTGTCTTATCCAGTACAAAATGGCCACGTTCTTCTGTAAACTTCTGCGGTCGAGGCAGCAAATAATATTCGCTCGCCTGCATATGACACGCAAACAAAAGACAGCATAAATAAAAATATAAGAAATATAAGCCTTTCATAATATAGTGATTAAGATTACATTATAAATATACATTTCCTTATAGCTAATAAACTATTCCAACTCCGGCAATGTCACCGGAAACATATTATTTTCTCTATGTTCCTGGCGGATAACTTCAAGCATCTGTTTCACAATATCCGGATGTTGCGCCACTATATCAGTATCTTCGTGGATATCCCTTGAGAGGTCGTACAGATAAGGCTTTCCTTTCTTGACTACCAGTTTCCAGTCGTCCATACGAACGCCGAACTGATCGGTTTCATGGAATTCCCAATAGAGGAAATCATGTTTCTGCTGTTTGTCGGCATTGCCTAATAAGGTAGGGGCAAAGGAAATGCCATCGAAACAGTCATTTTCTAATTTCTTATTGATATACTTTTTCGGGAATCCTTTGTCACCTATCAGTTCACAGAATGTGGGCATGATGTCGTAAAATGCCAGTTGATGGTCGTTTACCGAACCGGCGGAGATGCGTTCCGGCCAGCGCACAATGAAAGGTATCCGAATGCCGCCTTCATGGCACTGCCGTTTCAGGCCGCGCAGTTTCCCATCCCGACCGAAGAACTCCGGGTCTGCTCCTCCTTCTTCGTGAGGACCGTTGTCACTGCTGAAGATGACGATGGTGTTCTTGTCCAGCCCTTTTTCTTTCAGTTTCTTCAAGACTTCGCCCACGTAATAGTCCAGACGGGTAATCATACCGGCAAACTGGGCATGGGTATGCTCCGAAACATTATAACGTCCTTTCTCGTACCCGCCCCAGGTTTTATCTCTAAAGAACTTCTTCTTGTAGCTTTTCAGAATAGAATCATTCGGCTGCGCAAGTTCCGCATGCGGCAAGGTGTAGGTGAAAAAGCCATAGAAAGGCTGCTCTCCGTCCTGTTGGTCCAACCATTCCAGCGCCTTACCGTGAATCAGGTCAGCCGAATATTGTGTACGTTTCTTGTAATCATCGCCAAACATCGGATAGTTGATATTATCTTCCATCAGGATGCGTACAACTCCTGTGTCTCCTTCCTGTTTACTGTATCTGTTCAGAAAATTGGGATAATACGAATGAGCCTGGAACTGGCATATATAACCATAGAATTCATCAATACCCCGTTTATCCGGCGTGGAACAAGAACCTTCATAACCACCTGCCCACTTGCCGAAGACTCCCGTAGTATAACCGTTCTTCTTCATGATTTCAGGGAGAATGATATGATTTTCATCGTATGGTTCCTGACCGGCAACGGTGAATTCGTCATTAATTCCATATTTTACGGTGGGTACTCCCTGCCAGTATTCCTTATTTCCACGCACATGGGTGTGTCCCGTGTGTTGCCCCGTCATCAGCGAAGCACGGGAAGGGGCGCTCACCGGACTACCGGCATAGGCTTGAGTAAACAGCATGCCTTCGGCTGCCATACGGTCTATGTTAGGCGTTTCAATGTATTTCTGTCCGTAACATCCTAAATCCCCGTATCCCATGTCGTCGCAGAGGATAAAGATAATGTTGGGTTTGGAATTCTTGTTTGCCGCATTGGCGCACAAAGCAACAGTAGCCAACAGGCCTGTTCCTAAAGTTATACCTATCTGTTTCATGCTAAGTAATTTATTATGTGCTGATTCTAAATTGCCTTGATATATCATAACTGTAGTAGCTGTCATTCTGAGCTTGTCGAAGGATCTCTTCTCCTGCTTATATAGCTCAGATTTATGCTAAGAGAGTAGATCCTTCGACAAGCTCAGGATGACAGGCAGTAACAAAAATCATTCTCATATATCAAAATTATCTCAAATCTGTACTTATTATTTATTTCAATTTCCCTGTCACTTATTCTTCTCCCCGAAGTCTTCCTGTTGCTGCTCCACTTCTTTCAGTCTTTGAGCATTCTGCACTTTCAGAATCCTCTCCTGCTCCAACTCCACAGCCGATTTTGCGGACGTTCCGGCAGACTGTAAAGAAGATGAACCGGCAATCAGCACCGCATCTTTCTCCGAATAAACCAACGGATGAGCAGCAGGATAGCTTTCCAACTCCAAAACAGCACTTACAGGCATCTGCGAGCCTTCAAAGAGCACACTTGCCGTTACCTTTATCTTACCCGGCTTCAAGGTGGACTGTATCAGCACCGGAGCTGTCCCCCACTTCACCGGAGCAGGATTTGCCAGTATTCCGGCATCACCCAGAATACGTCCTTCACCTTCCACATGAAACTTCACATAGTAGTTATTCAGGCGTTTGATATTCCCACTCTTATCGGCTATAGCAGCTACTACAGTAACAAAGTCGGAGCCATCAGCTTTCAGATTTACATTCTCATTGTCAACCCAGAGCAATACTTTCTCCGGACGACGGGCAGGGTGAACTTCGTGCGTAGCAACCACCTTGCCATCTATCAAACCTTCTGCCCGCAACAATACTTCATCCTGCTTTTTCTTCCGTGACATCGCTTTATCAACCATGAAATCGTAAACATCGGGGAAGGTTATAACAGGCGAAGGCATACCTTCTTTAACTACCGGTTTATTATAAGTATAAGTCTTTCCATCTTTCAAAAAGGTGAGGCGCACTTCATCGCAATTGGAATAAACAGTCACATCCTTGCCGGAAAACGGTGTCATTTCATGAGCGATATAAACCACCGGACCGGTTTCAAAAAGCCGCTCTTCTTTCCGGGGCGAACGCTGCGCCTTGAACATATAGTACGAATACTTGGGCTGGCGGAATACATCCATCAGTCCGCCATAGAACGGGTCGGGATGATAACCACGCTGATGGTCGAACGAATGCCACAGGCAGCCGCCCACATGTTGGCGGGGAGTGCGATAAAGGGCATCGTAGCAGGTATATGTATAGCTGGGATTTGCATAATGCTGTGCCTGGATAAGCATAGGCTGCTCTCCCCAATTGCGGGCTACACGACTGGGAGAGTTATGTGAGCTCCAGTCGTCTACATTGTCACCCCATTCACGGGTAAAATAGGTTATCTTAGGGTCAGCATCCTTGTCGCCCCACGACTTGCCATCGAAGGAGGGATGCGTGAAAAGTACCGGGAAATGCTCGCGTCCGCGTGCACCGCTATCACAACCGGAATAGCAGTAGGGATAAGGATACTCCTGGTCTACAATGTCACGGGTGTTCTTGGCAAAGTCTTCCGGATACCAGGTTTCATTGAGGATAGGTTCCCACATCCATACACAAGCATGGTTGCGGTCGCGTCGCACAAGGTTGCGGATATCACTGTATACACGTTGCGCAAATTCGGGAGCATCATTCCAGAACTGCCAGCCGGGGGTATTGACAATGACAAACAGCCCAAGCTCGTCGCATGCATCCATGAATGCCGGATCTTGCGGACAATGGGCGTTGCGGATTACTTTCATTCCGGCATCACGCAGTTTCTTTGCATCACGCCAATGAATACTGTTAGCCACAGCATTACCTACCACCGCAAAGTCCTGATGACGGTTAGCACCAATCAACGGGCTTTCATAAGGTTTGCCATTCAGCCAGAAACCGTCCTTGCCCTTAAACTCTACACTACGGATACCGATACGGCGGCGATAACCGTCCACCACATTGCCTTCGCGGTCGCGGATGCGTACGATCAGATTATATAAGGTGGGAGTTTCCGGACTCCACAGCATCGGGTTCTTCACCGTGATTTTATCTTTCGAGGTAATCGCTTTCCCCGGACGTACCTGCACTTTATCATTCAAGAAAGCGACCTGCGTGCCGTCCGGTTGCTGCAATTCATATTCCACGACGCCCGTAAAAGCCTTGCGACTATCATTGCGCACATGCGCTGTCAACAACACTTCGGCCGAGGCATCCGACACCTTATCATAAGCCACAAACAAGCCACCGCCTGCTACTTCGTTCTCAAAGTTCGGGTCGGTGATAAAGACCGGATTATGTGCTATCAGCCAGCAATCACGATAAATGCCGCCGAAATAAGTAAAGTCAAGCACATCCTGCGCCTTTCCGGGGGGATAGGTTTTATCATCGCTGTTATCCGTCCACACGGCTATCACATTATCCTCTCCCCAGTTCAGTGCATCAGATACATCGACCACTACAGGCAGATAACCGCCAAAATGTTCGGTCAGTAACTTCCCGTTGACGAATACCTTACTCTTTCCCATGATGGCTTCGAAGTGCAGGAACAGTTTCTTCCCTTTCAAAGCATCCGCAGGGCTGAAGTGCTTGCGATACCAGACTTCCCCCTGATAATTGATGCAACCACTGGCTTCCGTAGGTAAATACTCAATGCCATTGGGCAGGGAGACTACCGTCCATTCCGCATCATTAAAGTTCGCAGCCTCAGCACCCGCAATGGCTCCTTTGTGGAAGCGCCAGGCAGGATTCATAGAAAACACTTCGCGTCCGGAATTGGGCAGTTGGAAGAAACCGGCAGTAGAAAACTCGGGTTGATGAGATGCCCGCACAGCACAGCAGGGAATTAAGAATAAAGCGATCAGGATGAAATGAATGATTCTCTTCATAAGGATAGTATTATTTTAAGTATATAGATTGGAGCAATGACAATGTCTATAGCATCCGATACAAAAGTAGGGCAAAACCCCAAAATACAATTACAATAATCGCTATTTTTAATCCAATTTTATCTAATCAGCCATTCATAACCGGAATTTATTGACGGTATATGCTCTTCATCCTACAAAGCAGAGCTAACCATGGGGATCAACCAATTCCATACCAAAACCGAATCCGAACCATACTTGCTCCGTAGCAAATTCAGTCAAAGGTACTTCTACACGGAGAAAGTACGGGATTGGTACGGAGCAAGTATGCCCCAGGTATGGTCCGGATACAAAACTAAGACTATAAAACCACCTCAATTCCCCACCCAAAAGCCCTTTCAGCACTATGTTCATTATCAACGAAATAAACAATAAACAGGGTGTTGAAAACTTCTCAAAAAGTTTTTAGTTAAAACTTGTGGGGAATTGTGGGGAAATGTGTACTTTTACCGTCGCTTATTATAATAAGGTAACAATGATACGTTTTTTGGGCAATATAGAAGCGAAAACCGACGCTAAGGGACGTGTATTTATCCCTGCCGGTTTTCGGAGGCAACTGCAATCTGCTTCCGAAGAGAAGCTCGTGCTGCGCAAAGACGTGTTCCAGGACTGCCTGGTACTCTATCCAGAAAGCGTTTGGTTCAAGACGCAAAACCAACTAAGGAAGCGCCTGAACAAGTGGAACGCAAAACACCAAGAAATCTTCCGGCAATTTGTGAGCGATGCGGAAATCATGGTTCCCGATGGGAATGGACGCATCTTGCTGCCCAAACGTTACCTGCAAATGGCCGGCATACAGAGCGATGTACGTTTCATCGGTGTGGACAATACGATAGAAATCTGGGCAAAAGAGAAAACTGAACAACCGTTCATGAACCCGGAAGAGTTTAGCGAAGCTTTGCAGGATATTCTGGGAGACGAAGACGATTGGGAAGAAGACGAGGATGAGTGATTAACGATTAGTGATTAGTGATGAATGGGAAATGAAGAGTTGACATATCATGTACCGGTGTTGTTGATGCCGAGTGTGGACGGAATGAATATCCGGCCGGATGGAACGTATATAGACGTTACCTTCGGAGGTGGAGGGCATTCACGGGAAATACTGTCACGGCTGGGAGACGGCGGACGGTTACTGGGATTCGACCAAGACGAGGATGCGGAACGGAACATTGTGGATAATCCGCACTTCACTTTTGTACGCAGCAACTTCCGATATCTGCACAATTTCCTGCGCTATCACGACATTGAGGAGGTAGATTCAATACTGGCTGATCTGGGTGTATCCTCCCATCACTTCGATGATAGTGAAAGGGGATTTTCGTTCCGCTTTGACGGTGCACTGGATATGCGCATGAACAAGCGTGCGGGGGATACTGCAGCAGATATCATAAACAACTATGATGAGGAACGGTTGGCTGACATCTTTTACCTATACGGTGAATTAAAGAACAGTCGCAAACTGGCATCTGTAATTGTGAAAGCACGTACCGGACAGAAGATTACAACCATCGGTGAATTTCTGGAAGTCATCAAACCGCTTTTCGGCCGGGAACGGGAGAAAAAAGAACTGGCTAAAGTTTTTCAGGCACTGCGCATCGAGGTGAACCAGGAAATGGAAGCTCTGAAAGAGATGCTATATGCAGCAACCGAGGCTTTGAAACCGGGCGGACGATTGGTAGTAATTACCTACCATTCACTGGAAGACCGGATGGTAAAGAATATCATGAAAACCGGAAATGTGGAAGGTAAAATGGATAAGGATTTCTTCGGAAATGTACAGACTCCATTCCGGTTGGTTAACAATAAAGTGATTGTACCGGACGATGCGGAAATAGAACGGAACCCGAGATCGAGAAGTGCAAAACTGAGAATAGCAGAGAAAAAGTGATGGTAAGATAATGAAGGATATGGAAGAAAAACAGGTAAACGAAAAAACAGAGAAAGCGAAGAAAGCCAAAAATCGCACATCTCTGAAAAACATTATCGGTGGTGACATTCTGGCTACGGACTTTTTTCGCCGTCAGACGAAGTTGCTCGTAATGATAATGCTGCTGATTATATTCTATATACACAATCGCTATGCTTGCCAGCAGCAAATGATAGAGATTGATAAATTGAAAAAAGAGCTGATTGACATCAAATACGATGCTCTTACCCGTAGTTCGGAATTGATGGAGCGGAGCCGGCAGTCACGTATCGAAGAGTATATTGCAAGTAAAGAGAGTGACTTGCAGACATCCACTCATCCGCCGTATTTGATTAAGTAATTATAGAATCATTAAATTGTAGACAGATTTGGCAGTAAATAAGAAAAATATCATGACCCGCTACTTCTTTGTAGTCCTCGTAATGGGATTGCTGGGAATAGCTATTGTCGTTAAGGCCGCAGTCATCATGTTTGCGGAGCGACAGTATTGGCAGGATGTAGCCGACCGTTTCGTGAAAGAAAACGTGACGGTAAAGCCTAATCGTGGTAACATTCTTTCATCCGACGGCAAACTGATGGCAAGTTCCCTGCCCGAATATCGTATATACATGGACTTCAAGGCAGGAGGAGAAACCAAGGACACGATGTTGGTGAACCACATGAATGAAATATGTGAAGGGTTACATAAGATATTTCCTGATAAGAGTGCAGCTGAGTTCAAGTCACACTTACAGAAAGGGCGTAAAAAAGGTAGCCGGAACTATCTGATTTATCCGAGACGTATTTCATACATCCAGTACAAAGAAGCCAAGCGTCTGCCTGTTTTCAATCTGAACAAATACAAAGGCGGTTTCCACGAACAGGTATATAATCAGCGTAAAAAGCCGTTTGGCTCCTTGGCAGCCCGTACACTGGGTGACCTCTATGCAGATACTGCACAGGGGGCAAAGAATGGTATCGAACTGGCTTTTGACACTCTGCTGAAAGGACGTGACGGTATCACGCACCGCCAGAAAGTGATGAATAAATACCTGAACATCGTAGATATAGCTCCCGTAGATGGCTGCGACATTATCTCCACTCTCGATGTAGGTATGCAGGATATCTGCGAGAAAGCATTGGTGGATAAGTTGAAAGAAATCAATGCTACTGTAGGTGTAGCCATACTGATGGAAGTGGAAACAGGTGAAGTCAAAGCTATCGTCAACATGATGAAAGCTGGTGACGGCAACTATTATGAAATGCGTAATAATGCCATTAGCGATATGATGGAACCGGGGTCTACATTCAAGACGGCTTCTATCATGGTAGCCCTTGAAGACGGGAAAATTACTCCGGAGACGGAAGTAGATACCGGAAACGGTGTAATGATGATGTACGGTAGTAAGATGAGGGATCATAACTGGCATCGCGGTGGCTACGGGAAGATCAATGTAACCCGTATCCTGGAAGTTTCTTCCAATGTCGGTGTTTCGTACCTAATCGACAAGCACTACAAGGATAATCCTCAAAAGTATGTAGACGGACTGAAGCGAATGAGCATTGACCAACCACTAAATCTACAAATCTCAGGTGAGGGAAAACCGAATATAAAAGGTCCGAAAGAAAGATATTTCGCCAAGACGACCTTACCATGGATGAGTATCGGTTACGAAACTCAGGTTCCGCCGCTCAACATCCTTACTTTCTATAATGCTATTGCCAATAATGGCACGATGGTGCGTCCTAAGTTTGTAAGAGCCGCTGTAAAAGATGGTGAGGTGATAAAAGAATATCCGACGGAGGTAATCAATCCGAAGATTTGCTCCGACCGCACCTTGACACAAATCCGCGATATTCTGGAAAAAGTGGTATCACAAGGATTGGCGAAACCGGCCGGAAGCAAACAATTCTCCGTAGCTGGGAAAACGGGTACGGCACAGGTATCCCAGGGTTTGGCAGGCTATAAGTCAGGACGGGTGAATTATTTGGTAAGTTTCTGCGGTTACTTTCCGGCAGAAGCACCGAAGTACAGTTGTATTGTTTCTATCCAGAAACCGGGACTTCCTGCCTCAGGTGGTTTGATGGCCGGTAGTGTATTCGGAAAGATTGCCGAAAGAGTGTATGCTAAAAATCTGCGGTTTGATATCCGCAGTGCAATAGATAGCACAAGCAATGTCATTCCTCCGGTAAAAGCAGGAGAAATGAATGAAGCATTGCAGGTGTTGGATGGGCTGAATGTTCCAGTACAAAAGCAGTTCTCTCCCAAGAAAGGGAAAGAAGCATGGGGACATACGCAGGAGTCCCCTAATGCAGTTATTCTGCAGGCCAAGGAGGGAACAAGCTCAAATACAGTTCCCAACGTCATAGGAATGGGAGCGAAAGATGCTGTTTACTTATTGGAAAGCAAAGGACTGAAAGTCAGAATAAGCGGTATAGGAAAGGTAAAGAATCAATCGATACCGGGTGGTAACCGCGTTGTGAAAGGTCAAACCATAGTTTTGACACTTCGTTAAACTATTAAGAATATACATTATATATAATAAGGTATGATATTAAGTGAATTACTGAAAGCAATACAACCGATACAAATTATCGGAAGTACGGAGACGGAAATAACGGGGGTAAATATCGACTCCCGTCTGGTGCAAGCCGGACATCTGTTCATGGCTATGCGCGGTACCCAGACTGACGGGCATGCTTACATTCCCGCTGCCATTGAGAAAGGTGCCATCGCAGTGCTTTGCGAAGATGTGCCTGAAGAAAAGAAAGAAGGCATCACCTATATCCAGGTGAAAGACAGCGAAGAAGCTGTTGGTAAAATAGCCACTACTTTTTACGACGACCCAACCTCCAAAATGGAATTGGTAGGCGTAACCGGAACAAACGGAAAAACCACCATCGCTACCTTATTATATAATACATTCCGTTATTTCGGTTACAAGGTAGGACTGATCTCTACAGTCTGCAACTATATAGATGATCAGGCAATCCCAACTGAACATACCACCCCCGACCCCATCACCCTAAATCAGTTGCTGGGACAGATGGCAGACTCCGGGTGCAAATATGTCTTTATGGAAGTAAGTTCACATTCCATTGCCCAGAAACGCATCAGTGGTCTACGCTTTGCAGGGGGAATCTTTACCAACCTGACACGTGACCACCTGGACTACCACAAGACTGTGGAAAACTATCTCAAAGCCAAGAAGAAATTTTTCGATGATATGCCGAAAGGTGCTTTCAGTCTGACTAATCTGGATGACAAGAACGGACTCGTCATGACCCAGAACACACGTTCCAAAGTATATACTTATTCCTTGCGTAGCCTCAGCGACTTCAAGGGCAAAATATTGGAATCTCATTTTGAAGGGATGTTGCTCGACTTCAACAACCATGAACTGGCCGTACATTTCATTGGTCGTTTCAATGCTTCAAACTTGCTGGCAGTATTCGGTGCAGCCGTATTGCTTGGAAAGAAGGAAGAAGACGTACTCGTTGCACTCAGTACCCTGCAACCTGTGGCCGGACGCTTCGATGCTGTACGTTCACCCAAAGGTATCACTGCCATTGTGGACTATGCACACACACCGGACGCTCTCATCAATGTTCTGAATGCCATTCACGGCGTACTCGAAGGAAAAGGGAAAATAATTACTGTAGTAGGTGCAGGCGGCAACCGAGACAAAGGTAAACGCCCCATCATGGCAAAAGAGGCGGCCAAAGCAAGCGATCGTGTTATCATCACTTCGGACAACCCCCGCTTTGAAGAGCCGCAAGATATCATCAATGATATGCTTGCCGGATTGGATAAAGACGACATGCAGAAGACCATCAGCATTGCCGACCGGCGCGAAGCTATCAAAACAGCATGTATGCTGGCGCAGCCCGGTGATGTTATTCTTGTAGCCGGAAAGGGCCATGAGAACTATCAGGAAGTCAAAGGAGTTAAACATCATTTTGATGACAAAGAAGAGTTAAAGGCGATAATGTTTTAAAGTGATAAAGTGGTAGAGTGATATTACTTTAACACATTATCACTTTACCACACTATCACACTAAATAGTTGATTTATGTTATACTACTTATTTCAATGGCTGGACAAATATAACATTCCCGGTGCGGGCATGTTTGGCTATACATCATTCCGGGCTCTGATGGCAATCATTCTCGCATTGCTCATCTCAAGTATCTGGGGTGACCGTTTTATAGACTTGCTGAAACGGAAACAAATTACAGAGACCCAACGTGATGCCAGCATCGACCCGTTCGGAGTGAACAAAGTGGGTGTACCAAGTATGGGAGGTGTCATTATTATTGTGGCCATTCTCATTCCATGCCTATTGCTGGGTAAACTGAGCAATGTCTATATGATATTGATGCTGATTACCACAGTATGGTTAGGATCGCTGGGCTTTGCCGATGATTACATCAAAATCTTTAAGAAAGACAAAGAAGGTTTGCACGGGAAATTCAAAATTATCGGCCAGGTAGGTTTGGGACTGATTGTAGGCCTGACACTTTACCTGAGTCCACAGGCAGTTATCCGCGAGAATATTGAAGTAAAGAAACCAGGACAGGAAATGGAGGTCATCCATGCAGGGCAAGACATTAAGTCCACGCAGACTACGATTCCGTTCTTTAAGAGCAATAACCTGGATTACGCAGACTTTGTGGGTTTCTTAGGTGAGCATGCACAAACTGCCGGTTGGGTTTTATTCGTAATCATTACTATATTCGTAGTAACAGCTGTCAGCAATGGCGCCAATCTGAATGACGGAATGGACGGCATGGCAGCGGGAAACTCAGCAATCATAGGCTTGGCATTAGGGATTTTAGCCTATGTATCGAGCCACATTACGTATGCCAGTTACCTTAACATCATGTATATCCCCGGATCGGAGGAACTGGTAATTTTCATTTGTGCCTTTATCGGTGCATTGATCGGTTTCCTGTGGTACAATGCATATCCTGCACAGGTATTCATGGGCGATACGGGCAGTTTGACGATTGGTGGCATCATTGCCGTGTTTGCCATTATCATACACAAAGAGTTACTGATACCTATCCTTTGTGGAGTGTTCCTGGTAGAAAACTTGTCCGTCATCCTGCAACGATTTTATTACAAAGCCGGAAAGAGAAAGGGCGTTAAGCAAAGGTTGTTCAAGCGAACTCCCATTCACGACCATTTCCGTACTTCCATGAGTCTGATAGAATCGGGGTGTACAGTGAAGTTCACAACGCCGACCAAGCTGTTCCATGAATCAAAGATAACAGTCCGCTTCTGGATTGTGACGATTGTATTGGCAGCGATAACAATTATAACATTAAAGATAAGATAATAGAGCTGCCAGCCGCGAGCTACAAGCTACAAGTGCTCGCTACTGGTTGCTGATAAATAACAAACTTGTAGCAACTACCAACTCCAGCCACTTACTGATAGCTTGTAGCTGGTAGCCTGTAACTTTAAAGAATATATGAGTAGAATTGTAGTATTAGGAGCCGGAGAGAGCGGTGCAGGTGCTGCCGTACTCGCCAAAGTGAAGGGTTTCGACACATTCGTATCCGACATGTCCGCCATCAAAGATAAATATAAGGAAGTGCTGGATAAGTACGGCATTGCCTGGGAAGAAGGACAGCATACGGAAGAATTGATTTTGAGTGCGGATGAAGTGGTGAAGAGCCCCGGTATTCCCAACGACGCTCCGATGATACTGAAACTGAAAGAGCAAGGTACGCCTGTTATCTCTGAGATAGAGTTTGCGGGACGCTATACCAATGCAAAAATGATATGTATTACCGGTTCAAATGGCAAGACCACTACCACCTCACTTATTTACCACATTTTCAAAAGTGCAGGTCTGAATGTGGGATTGGCTGGTAACATAGGTAAAAGTCTTGCCTTGCAGGTAGCCACAGACCAACATGATTATTATGTGATTGAGCTCAGCTCTTTCCAACTGGATAATATGTATAAGTTCCGTGCCAATATTGCCGTGCTGATGAACATCACACCCGATCATCTGGACCGTTACGACCATTGCATGCAGAATTATGTGGATGCCAAATTCCGCATCACACAGAACCAGACACCAGAAGATGCTTTCATCTTCTGGAACGATGACCCCATCATCAAGCGGGAACTGGACAAGCATGGACTGCGAGCCCATCTTTATCCGTTCTCTGCAGTAAAAGAAGATGGAGCCATAGCTTATGTGGAAGACGGCGAAGTTGAAATCAACGAACCCATCGCCTTCAATATGGAGCAGGAGAAACTGGCCCTGCAGGGTACGCACAATTTATACAATTCTCTCGCCGCAGGTATCTCAGCCAATCTTGCCGGAATAGAGAAAGAATATATTCGTCGGGCATTGTCTGATTTTAAAGGTGTGGAACATCGCCTGGAAAAAGTTGCAACTGTACGTGGCGTGGAGTTTATCAATGACTCTAAAGCCACAAACGTAAATTCCTGTTGGTACGCCCTGCAAAGCATGAAGACGAAGACCGTGCTTATTCTAGGAGGAAAGGATAAAGGTAATGACTATACGGAAATAGAGGATTTAGTACGCGAGAAATGTTCAGCCTTAGTCTATCTGGGATTGCACAATGAGAAGCTACATGACTTCTTTGATCGCATGGGATTGCCCGTCGCCGATGTACAAACCGGCATGAAGGATGCTGTAGACGCTGCATTCCGTCTGGCCAAAAAGGGTGAAACCGTATTACTCAGTCCTTGCTGTGCCAGTTTCGACCTTTTCAGCAGCTATGAAGACCGGGGCGACCAGTTCAAAAAGTGTGTAAGAGAATTATAGGACACATTACCACATTAAATTTATGGATTTATTAAAAAGCATATTCAAAGGTGATAAGGTAATCTGGATTATATTCCTTTTCCTTTGCCTCATTTCTATCGTAGAAGTGTTCAGCGCTGCGTCTACCCTGACGTATAAAAGCGGTGACCACTGGGGGCCGATTACACAGCACAGCATCATCTTGATGGTGGGTGCCGTAGTAGTGGTGTTTATGCACAATATCCCCTACAAATGGTTTCAGGTATTTCCTGTATTCCTGCTTCCACTATCTGTGGTACTGCTGGCCCTCGTTATGATGATGGAACGCATTAACGGTGCTGCACGCTGGATGACCTTCATGGGGGTTCAGTTCCAGCCTTCGGAAGTAGCCAAAATGGCTGTCATCATCGTTACCGCCTTTATTCTTTCGAAAGGACAGGACGAAGATGGGGCCAGCCCGAAAGCTTTTAAACGTATCATGATTATCACAGGTATTATTTGTCTGCTGATTGCCCCGGAAAACCTCTCGACGGCAGCACTGCTCTTCGGAGTGGTTTATCTGATGATGTTCATCGGGCGAGTGGCAATGAAGAAATTATTAATACTGGCAGGCGGCCTGGCTGGAGTAGCAATTATAGGTGTGACATTCCTTGTACTGACCAAGAATAGCGATTTACCATTCCTGCACCGTTTCGACACATGGCGTGCCCGTATTGAGAAGTTTACAAATGACAATGAGGTACCTGCTGCCAAATTCGATATAGACAAAGATGCTCAGATAGCCCATGCACGTATTGCCGTAGCTACGAGTCACGTTGTAGGCAAAGGACCGGGTAACTCGGTACAGCGCGACTTCCTGAGTCAGGCTTTCTCTGACTTTATCTTTGCTATCATTATCGAAGAATTGGGATTGATAGGTGGAGCTTTCGTCGTATTCCTTTACATCTGTCTGCTGATACGAGTCGGGCGTATTGCGAAAAAGTGCGAACGAACATTCCCTGCTTTCCTTATAATAGGAATTGCACTACTACTTGTATCGCAAGCTATATTCAACATGATGGTAGCAGTAGGATTGGCCCCGGTAACCGGACAGCCGCTTCCGCTTATCAGTAAAGGTGGTACTTCTACACTTATCAACTGTGCTTATATCGGCATGATACTGAGTGTGAGCCGCTATACCGCCAGACTGGAAGAGCAGAAAGAACACGATGCTTTGATACCCATGCAAGTAGAAGTACCTGCCGAAGAGACAAATAGCGATGCACAAACAGCAGCTGAACCGACGGCAAAGGTATTGAACAGTGATGCTGAATTTGAATAAAAATAAGATATATGGAAACAAAAAATAACGGACCACGCATCATAATCAGTGGTGGAGGTACAGGAGGGCATATATTTCCCGCAGTATCTATCGCCAACGCCATCAAGGAACTGCGCCCAGATGCAGAAATCCTCTTTGTAGGTGCAGAAGGACGAATGGAGATGCAACGCGTGCCCGATGCAGGATATAAAATTATCGGTCTGCCTGTAGCAGGTTTCGACCGTAAGCGCTTATGGAAGAACTTTGCAGTAATTATCAAGTTATTGCGTAGCCAATGGAAAGCACGTCGTATCCTGAAAGAATTTAGCCCGCAGGTAGCAGTAGGTGTAGGCGGATATGCCAGTGGTCCTACATTAAAAGTAGCGGGCATGATGGGAGTCCCTACTTTGATACAAGAGCAGAATTCTTATGCAGGAGTGACAAATAAGTTGCTTGCACAGAAAGCATGTAAAATCTGCGTAGCATATGATGGAATGGAGAAATTCTTCCCCGCAGATAAGATTATCATGACAGGGAATCCTGTACGCCAGAACCTGTTAGCAAATAAACAGAGCCGCGAAGAAGCTGTAAGCTCTTTCGGCTTCAATCCGGAGAAGAAAACAATATTGATACTGGGTGGTAGCTTGGGGGCACGTACCATCAATCAGACCCTCATTGCTGCACTGGATACGATAAAAGTAAACGGCGACATTCAGTTCATCTGGCAAACAGGAAAAATATATATCCAGCAAGTCAAAGATGCTATTACTACCGCAACGGGCGAAGCTATACGTAATCCACGGATTTCTGCCATCCCGAATCTGTATGTAACGGATTTCATCAAAGACATGGCAAGTGCATATGCAGCTGCCGACCTCGTCATTTCCCGTGCAGGTGCCGGTTCTATCTCTGAATTCTGCCTGCTGAACAAGCCGGTCATCCTGGTGCCTTCACCAAATGTGGCAGAAGACCATCAGACTAAAAATGCACTGGCACTGGTAGATAAGAAAGCTGCTATTTATGTGAAAGATGTAGATGCTATGAAGCATCTGATTCCTGTGGCTCTTGAAACTGTCACAGATGCCGAGAAGCTGAAAACATTGAGCGAGAACATCGCTAAATTGGCTTTGCCGGATTCGGCAACCATTATTGCAAAAGAAGTATTAAAACTGATAAATAACGATAAGTGATAAGTGTATTATGAATATAGAAAATATAAAATCCGTATATTTCGTTGGTGCCGGTGGCATCGGTATGAGCGCCCTGATACGCTACTTCTTATCAAAGGGAAAGCTCGTTGCCGGTTACGACCGTACCCCAAGCGAACTAACCGAACACCTGATTGCAGAAGGAGCACAGATACATTACGAAGAGAATGTGGATCTGATTCCTGAAGCCTGCAAGAATATGGAAAGCACTTTGGTAGTGTATACTCCAGCTGTTCCGCAAGAGCATGCCGAGTTAGTATATTTCCGTAACAATGGTTTCGAAATTCAAAAACGGGCACAGGTTTTAGGAACGATCACACATAATAGCAAAGGCTTGTGCGTAGCCGGTACACATGGTAAAACAACTACCAGTACAATGACAGCGCATCTGCTTTACCAATCACACGTAGGTTGCACTGCATTCCTCGGAGGCATCTCCAAGAATTATGATACTAACCTGTTATTATCACAGTCCAGCCCATACACTGTGATTGAGGCAGATGAATTTGACCGCTCATTCCACTGGTTATCACCTTACATGAGCGTAATAACTGCTACAGACCCCGACCATCTGGATATTTATGGCACAGAAGAAGCCTACCTGGAAAGTTTTCGTCATTATACGACGCTTATCCAGCCGGATGGTGCACTCATTATACACAAGGACATCGCTTTGAAACCTGATGTGCAGGCCGGTGTAAAAGTCTATAGTTACGCCCGTACCGAAGGAGATTTCCACGCAGAGAATATCCGTATCGGAAATGGTGAGATCTTTATCGATTTTATTGCACCCGACACGCGTATTAATGATATCCAACTGGGTGTTCCCGTCAGCATCAATATAGAGAATGGCGTAGCAGCCATGGCACTCGCCCACCTCAACGGTGTGACAGACGAAGAGATCAAGCAAGGTATGGCAAGTTTCCGTGGAGTAGACCGTCGTTTCGATTTCAAGGTCAAGAATGACAAAGTCGTATTCCTGAGCGACTATGCCCATCATCCTGCCGAAATAGCACAGAGTGTGAAATCCATTCGTGATCTGTATCAGGACAAGAAGATTACAGCTATCTTCCAACCACATCTCTATACCCGCACGCGCGATTTCTATAAGGAATTTGCCAACAGTTTGTCGTTACTTGACGAAGTCATTCTCGTAGATATCTACCCGGCACGTGAGCAACCAATTCCCGGTGTCACCAGCCAATTGATATACGATAACCTGCGACCGGGCATTGAGAAATGCATGTGTAAGAAAGAGGATATACTGGAACTCTTATCTCAAAAGCAGATTGAAGTTCTGATAACTTTAGGTGCCGGAGATATAGACAACTACGTCCCTGAAATCACAAAGCAATTGACAATTGATAATTAACAATTGACAATTGACAGTTAATAGTTGAATAATGATAATTAGATAGTTGATACATGTTTAAAAGAATTCTATTGTCTATCGTCCTACTGCTCGTCATCGCCTATCTGGTGGTAGCTCTCTCGGCTTTCAACCGGAAGCCTGCCGGACAGGTGTGCAATGACATGGAATTGGTTATCAAAGATACCGTCTATGCAGGTTTCATCACCAAAAAGGAAGTGGCTGACATATTGGAGAAGAAAGGGATTTATCCTGTTGGTAAACCAATGGATCGCATCCGTAGTAAAACGCTGGAACGGGAACTTGCCAAACATCCGCTTATCGATGAAGTGGAATGCTACAAGACTCCCAGTGGCAAACTTTGCGTAGAAGTCAGTCAACGTATCCCTATCCTGCGAGTGATGAGTGCGAACGGGGAGAACTACTATCTGGACAATAAAGGTACTGTGATGCCACCCGATGCAAAGTGCGTTGCACACCTTGCCATAGTGACCGGAAGAGTAGAAAAGTCGTTTGCCATGAGGGATTTATATAAGTTTGGTGTATTTTTGCAGAATAATAAGTTCTGGGAAGCACAGATTGAACAGATACATGTGCTGTCGGACAAAGACGTGGAACTGGTGCCTCGCGTAGGCGACCATATTATCTATCTTGGGAAGTTGGATGGTTTTGAGCGTAAACTCGAACGGATGAAAGCTTTTTATGAAAAAGGTTTAAATCAGGTAGGATGGAACAAATATTCCCGCATTAGCGTTGAATTTAGTAACCAGATTATCTGTACAAAGCGAGAGAACTAATGTACGATTTGACGATGTCGGACGTACGATTAATATCAGACGTCCCCATACATTGATTTACAGAGTAATCTTAATCGTAAATAGAAAATTGTAAAATAGGAATATATTTATGGCAACAACAGAATTTATCGCCGCTATCGAGTTGAGTTCTTCCAAGATTTCCGGTATCGCAGGAAAGAAGAACAGTGACGGAAGCATACAAGTGCTGGCTTATGCGCGTGAAGATGCCGCTTCTTTTATCCATAAAGGAGTCATCTACAACATTGATAAGACCGCACAGGCTCTGACTTCCATCATCAACAAGCTGGAAAGCCAGTTGAACAACTCCATTGCCAAAGTATACGTAGGCATTGGCGGACAGTCTTTGCGCACGGTAAAGAATGCGGTAAGCCGTGTGCTGGAAGAGGAAGGGATTATCTCACAAGAGTTGGTAGACGCTATCAGCGACGAAAACCTCGAAGTCCCCCTGATGGACATGAGTGTGCTGGATGTCGCCCCGCAGGAATATAAAATAGATAATAACCTTCAAGCCGACCCGGTAGGTGTGGCAGGCAAGCGTATCACGGGAAACTTCCTGAATATTGTGGCCCGTGCTTCACTTAAGAAGAATCTGGAACACAGCTTTGAACAGGCTAAAATAGAAATAGCCGACCTGCTCATCGCTCCGATAGCATTGGCGAATGCCGTGCTGACGGAAAGTGAGATGCGTTCGGGTTGTGCATTGGTGGATTTCGGTGCAGATACAACGACTGTATCGGTTTATAAAAATAACATGCTCCGCTTCCTCAGTGTATTGCCACTGGGTGGAAACAATATTACCCGTGACATCACTGCCCTGCAAATGGAAGAGGCCGAAGCTGAACAACTGAAAAAGAAGTACGGCGATATGCTCTATGAAGAAGAGGAAACAGAGACACCCGCAGTCTGCACTTTGGAAGACGGTCGCAACATCGAACTTAACGTATTGAATGATATCATCGATGCACGCGCCGAAGAAATCCTTGCCAATGTATGGAACCAGCTTCAATTGTCAGGATACGAGGATAAACTATTATCCGGTATCATCTTCACCGGTGGAGGTGCCAACCTGAAAAACCTGGAAGAAGCATTCCGTAAACGTAGCAAGGTTGAGAAAGTGAAGACCACCAAATTTGTTCATAGCAGCATCCACGGCTTCAATGATGTGCTGAAGAAAGACTGTATGCAGAATACTTTGCTCGGACTGCTTGCTGCCGGAAATGAAAACTGCTGCCTGCAAGAGATGAAACCCGCCGTTACGACTACTGCTACTCCTACACAACCCGTTGATATGTTCGGCGATGACGAAGCCCTGAAAGAACAGGAAGCTGCCGCCCGCGCTGCCAAGGCCCAACGTGAAAAAGAAGAGAAAGAACGCCGTGAACGGGAACGTAAGGAGAAAGAGCGTAAAGAGAAAGAAGAGAAAAAGAAAAAGAAGAAAGAAGGTCCCAGCTGGTTTGAAAAGACCTTCAACAAGCTTTCCAATGAAATTTTCTCGGATGACGATTTGAAATAAACTCAATAAAATAAGGAACTATGGACGATATAGTACAATTCGATTTCCCGACAGACTCACCGAAGATCATCAAAGTGATTGGTGTAGGTGGTGGTGGTGGTAACGCCGTGAACCACATGTACCGGGAAGGCATACACGACGTGACGTTCGTTCTGTGCAACACAGACAACCAAGCGTTGAAAGAGTCTCCCGTCCCCGTAAAATTGCAACTGGGGCGTTCTATCACCGAGGGACTAGGTGCCGGAAACCGTCCCGAACGTGCCCGCGAAGCCGCCGAAGAAAGTAGTGAAGAAATCAAAGCGCTACTGAACGACGGTACAAAAATGGTATTCATCACTGCCGGAATGGGTGGCGGAACAGGTACGGGCGCTGCTCCCGTCATAGCCCGCATAGCCAAAGAAATGGACATCCTTACGGTCGGTATCGTCACCATACCTTTCATCTTCGAAGGTGAAAAGAAGATTATCCAGGCACTGGACGGTGTGGAGCGTATCGCCCAACATGTAGATGCTCTACTGGTTATCAATAACGAACGCTTGCGTGAGATATATTCCGATCTTACGTTCATGAATGCTTTCGGCAAGGCAGATGATACATTGTCTATCGCTGCCAAAAGTATTGCCGAGATTATCACCATGCGCGGAACAGTGAACCTTGACTTTGCAGATGTGAAAACCATCCTCAAAGATGGTGGTGTGGCTATCATGAGTACCGGTTTCGGCGAAGGTGAAAGTCGTGTGACCAAAGCTATCGACGATGCCCTGCACTCTCCGTTACTGAACAACAACGATATCTTCAATGCCAAGAAGGTGATGCTGAACGTATCCTTCTGCGAAAGTTCCGAGCTGATGATGGAAGAAATGAACGAGATTCACGAGTTCATGAGCAAATTCCGCGAAGGTGTAGAGGTGATCTGGGGTGTGGCTATGGACAACACATTGGAAGGCAGAGTTAAGATTACCGTACTTGCCACCGGTTTCGGTGTGGAAGATGTTCCCGGTATGGACAGCGTACTCGAAAAGCGCAGCCAGGAAGAGGAAGAACGCCAGCTTCAACTTGAAGAAGAAAAAGAGAAGAATAAAGAGCGTATCCGCAAAGCCTATGGTGAAAGTGCCAGTGGCATCGGTAGTAAAAATATCCGCAAACGTCGCCATATCTATATCTTCAACCCGGAAGACTTGGACAACGCCGACATTATCAGTATGGTAGAAAGTTCACCGACGTATCTGCGCGATAAGAGTACTTTGAGTTCTATCAAAACCAAAGCCGCCACCGAAGGGCAGATAGCTACGGAAGAAGCACAGGGAAGTGAAGGCCTGGGAGGTGTGATAACCTTCTAAGTTACAAAGCGACTTCAATTATTAAATGTAAATAGTAAAATAACAAATAGCATTATGGATTTATTTGAAAGAGTCAGCGAAGACATTAAAACCGCAATGAAAGCCAAAGACAAAGTGGCTCTCGAAACACTGAGAAATATCAAGAAAGTATTCCTGGAAGCAAAAACGGCTCCGGGAGCTAACGATACTCTGACTGACGACGCTGCATTGAAAATTATGCAGAAGCTCATGAAACAAGGCAAAGATGCAGCTGAAATATACATCCAGCAAGGTCGCCAGGACTTGGCAGACGAAGAACTGGCACAGGTAAAGGTGATTGAGGTCTATCTGCCCAAACAAATGTCAGCTGAAGAACTGGAAGCTGCCTTGAAAGAAATTATTGCTGAAACAGGTGCTACCAGTGGTAAAGATATGGGTAAGGTAATGGGGGTTGCTTCCAAGAAACTTGCCGGACTTGCCGAAGGACGTGCCATTTCTGCCAAAGTAAAAGAATTGCTGGGATAATCTCCTGTTTTGTCCCCGTCATTGCCCGTGTTTTCGGGAGACAGAAGAAGACAAATCAACTTCTATCTCCCAAAAACACGGCTTCTTTTTGCATTTTATTGAGTATCATAATTTTTAATTCAAATACTATCGTTATATTTGCCACGCATTTTAAGGGAATATCCCCGCATAATAATAAAACTAGAATTCTGGCACAATATCATGAAAAGCAATATAAAGATATGGAAATTAATAGTCCTTGTGGGGACAATGTTTTTCTTGTCTGACGTTGCTCATGCAAAGAACCGGGCACAAGATAGTATACCGGGATACAAGCCGGATACAGGTTACTTCTCCAAACGCTTTATTCACAGACTGGGAGTAGAATACCGCCCGGGATACATTTTCCAGACCAGTTCTTTTCTGGCAGGAGATAACTCACAATGGAAGCCTTACGAATGGGGTTATTCAGCCCACTTGAAATATTCATTCCAATTTAAGCCCAATACTTGCGCCGACCGGATTTATGGTAGCGCCTATCAAGGTATAGGCTTAGGCTATTACGATTTCGGAAACAAAGAAGAATTAGGAAATCCGATTGCCATTTACCTCTATCAGGGAGCACGTATTGCCCGTATTACTTCGCGACTATCACTCAATTACGAATGGAACTTCGGCTTATCTTTAGGATGGAAACCGTACGACGAATACACCAATCCTCACAATAGTGTCATCGGTTCGAAGGCAAATGCCTATATCAATGCGGGCATACAATTCAACTGGATGGTTTCACGGGAAATCGACCTGGTTGCCGGAATTACGGGTACCCATTTCTCCAATGGCAATACTAAATTTCCCAATGCCGGCCTCAATACAATGGGCTTAAAAGTAGGGGTTATCTACAACTTCAACAGACCTAAAGATGCGCTCACCAAGCCTCTATACCAAGCTCCCATTCCAAAGTTCTCACGATACCTCAGCTACGACTTAACCCTGTTCGGCTCATGGAGACGGAAAGGCGTATGGGTAGGAGAAGGGCAAATTGCTTCACCGGATGCTTATACCGTACTTGGTTTCAATTTCGCCCCCATGTATAACATCGGATATAAATTCCGCACAGGTGTATCATTGGATGGTGTATATGATGCCAGTTCCAATGTCTACACCATCCCCGGGAACGGCAATGAATGCTACAAACCTTCATTGGAAAAACAGTTAGCTTTAGGTATTTCCGGACGCGCAGAATATGTAATGCCCTACTTCACAGTAGGTGTGGGCATAGGAGCCAATGTACTGCACGGTGGCGGTGACCATAAAGGTATCTACCAGGTATTGACACTCAAAGTGGAGATGACCCGCAGTTCTTATCTGCACATCGGGTATAACCTGAAGAACTTCAGTGACCCGAATTATCTGATGATGGGTATCGGCTTCCGCTTCAATAACAAGTATCCTACCTTTCACAGAAGATAAAACGCACCATGTCCAAAGGGCTTCCCCACATCCCCAACACATCTCTTGCACATTCCTGCTTAATCTCACGCAAAAGATAGCATCTTTTACATCAAAAGGTGGCATGTTATGCTACAAAAGATGGCATCTTTTACAGCGAAAGATGGTATCTTTTGCATCACAGGTCAGTAAAATATGCAGGAAAGGGTTTATTGTTCCGCGTCAAAGAGCTCCTTCAACACCTCAAGAGACTTTAATACGGGAAAGTCAGGCAAGTGGAGGCGATAATATTCATTCATTATTGTAAGGCAGCGAGTACGTTCGGCGCGGTTCATGGCAAAGAGATGCATTGTTTCATAATTCATGCGCATCAGCATTATCAACCGTGAGGCTTCCTCCGGAAGTATATAAGAAGAATGGAGTTGCGGTCGCAAAGGAGTAAAACAAGCATTCATCATATCAAAATAATCGCCTTTTTGATAATCTTCCAGATTAGGATATAATCCCAGGAAGCGGGATAAGCGCATCAGAAATACCAAATGGAAGTTGGCAAAATTATCACGGCACTCATCCAGCCAAATAATAGAATGCTGCAAATAAGCAAACAACGGACGGTTTTCAGCCTCCTCACGCACTGCCCGATAAAGAAATTCCGCCAGGAAAAGTGCAATGGAAGACTTATACGGATCATAAGGAATAGAAGAAAACGGATAGAAAGACTTCGCTTCCGTTATCTTATATATACTGGCATTCGGACGGAAATCAGCTTCCAGTTCCACTAAAGCCAATGGTTGGAACAATACCGGTTTCACCGCCGCCTTTCGCGAACGGGGAATCTTTACGATGAACGAAGCACGCCCGACCACCTCTGTATAAATGTCTGCAATAAGGGAAGTATCGTTATATTTCAGGGTATGCAGCACAATCCCCAGCGTTTTCTGTAACATCCGCACTTACTATTTTGGTTTCAATCCGGTAACAAAACTACGAAAAAAGACGGAAACAGCAGGGATAAAACACGGATAAATAAAAAAATGCAGGCAGACAAGTAAAAAAATGAAAGTTTTTATCCTACTGATATTCAGGTAATAAGCCGCAAATATTAGAATAATCCCGACATATTCCTTTGTTTTTTTCTCATGATTATTTTGCCAATTCAAAAATAGTCCCTACATTTGCAACCGCAAACGAGAGATAATCTCTCTGCAAGAGCAGAAATGCTCACCAAAGGATGGCCCGTTCGTCTATCGGTTAGGACGCAAGATTTTCATTCTTGAAAGGGGGGTTCGATTCCCCCACGGGCTACAATTAAAAAGATAAACGAATTAAAAAAGATTAGTCGAGATGGCAAATCACAAATCATCACTGAAAAGAATCAGACAAGAAGAAACTAGAAGACTTCACAACAGATATTATGGTAAGACCATGAGAAATGCTGTTAGAAAGCTTCGTTCTACAACCGACAAGGCAGAAGCTACTGCAATGTATCCGGGTATAACTAAGATGTTGGACAAATTGGCTAAAACCAATGTGATCCACAAGAACAAAGCAAGCAACTTGAAGTCTAAGTTGGCTCTTTACATTAATAAGCTAGGATAAGCTAATTAATATTACACAAAAGAAATATTGGAAGGTTGGACTTTTAAGTCCGACCTTTTCTGCGTATGGCATATTTATATCCCCTATTCCGAACACCTTCCGGAAGAAGCTAAAAAGCTGTAAACGAATGAAATTTATCACGCAGTTTAGTTTCGCATCTTACGAATTTTCACTATATTTGCTCTGTTATTTGAATAAGGAAATTAGATTATGACTGAAGAACAGATTAACTCCAATAGCGGGAACTATTCAGCCGAAAACATCCAGGTTCTGGAAGGTTTGGAAGCCGTTAGAAAGCGCCCCGCAATGTATATTGGTGACATTAGTACGAAAGGACTTCACCACCTGGTTTATGAAGTTGTGGACAACTCTATCGACGAAGCTCTCGCCGGCTATTGCGACCACATTGAAGTAACCATCAACGAAGACAACTCTATCACCGTACAAGACAACGGACGTGGTATTCCGGTTGACTTCCACGAAAAGGAACAGAAGTCAGCCCTGGAAGTAGTTATGACCGTACTGCATGCCGGTGGTAAATTCGATAAGGGTTCTTACAAAGTATCAGGCGGTTTGCACGGTGTAGGTGTATCCTGTGTAAACGCTCTGTCTACCCACATGACTACACAGGTTTTCCGCAATGGAAAGATCTACCAACAGGAATATGAATGCGGCCATCCGTTGTATCCGGTGAAAGAAATTGGCACAAGTGATATTACAGGTACGCGTCAGCAATTCTGGCCGGATAACACAATCTTTACTGATACCGTTTATAATTACGAAATCCTTGCCACCCGTATGCGTGAACTGGCTTACTTGAATGCAGGCATCAAGATCACGCTGACCGACCTTCGCGTAAAAGATGAAGAAAACAATGCCAAAATGGAAATTTTCTATTCGGAAGAAGGTTTGAAGGAATTCGTTCGCTACATCGACTCTTCCCGCGAACACTTGGTGAATGATGTTATCTACATCAACACTGAGAAACAAGGCACACCGGTGGAAGTGGCTATCATGTACAATACTTCTTATAACGAAAACATCCACTCATACGTAAACAATATCAATACCATTGAAGGTGGTACGCACCTTGCAGGTTTCCGTCGTGCACTAACCCGTACGCTGAAGAAATATGCCGATGATAACAAGATGTTGGAGAAAGCTAAAGTGGAAATTGCAGGTGATGACTTCCGTGAAGGTCTGACGGCTGTAATCTCCATCAAAGTGGCAGAACCTCAGTTTGAAGGGCAGACCAAAACAAAGCTCGGAAACAGCGAAGTGATGGGAGCCGTAGACCAAGCTGTAGGTGAAGCTCTGAACTACTACCTGGAAGAGCATCCGAAAGAAGCGAAAATGGTGGTAGACAAAGTGATTCTAGCTGCCCAGGCACGTGTTGCCGCACGTAAGGCGCGTGAGTCCGTGCAACGTAAATCACCGATGTCCGGTGGCGGTATGCCGGGTAAGCTGGCCGACTGTTCAAGCAAGGATCCCGAGGAATGTGAATTGTTCCTTGTCGAGGGTGACTCGGCAGGCGGTTCGGCAAAGCAAGGTCGTGATCGCAGATTCCAAGCTATTCTGCCGCTTCGCGGTAAGATTCTGAATGTGGAAAAGGCCATGTGGCATAAAGCGTTCGAGAGTGATGAAGTCAACAATATTATTCAGGCTCTCGGCATCCGTTTTGGCGTAAATACTGAGGACAGCAAGGAAGCAAATATCGATAAATTGAGATATAAGAAAGTGATTATCATGACCGATGCCGACGTCGATGGTTCTCATATCGACACACTGATCATGACGCTCTTCTTCCGCTACTTCCCGCAGGTAATCCGCAACGGGTACTTGTATATTGCCACTCCGCCACTCTATCTCTGCAAAAAAGGCAAAGTGGAGGAATATTGCTGGACAGACCAACAACGTCAAAAATTTATCGACACTTATGGTGGTGGTTCAGAAAGTGCCGTACACACACAACGATACAAAGGTTTGGGTGAAATGAACCCGGAACAGTTGTGGAGCACGACCATGAACCCCGAAAACCGTATGTTGAAACAGATAAGCATTGAGAATGCTGCTGAAGTAGACTACATCTTCTCCATGCTGATGGGCGAAGATGTTGGTCCACGCCGTGAATTCATTGAAAAGAACGCAACGTATGCAAATATAGATGCGTAAGAAAAAAACAGTGACTAATGATTAACAATTAGTGATTAGTCACTGAATAACACGTTTTATTAACCAACCTCACATCTTACAACGAAGAAACGCCGGACGGACAGGAAAATCCTGTTGCCCGGCGTTTTTCTTTTCACCCCACGAGATAGAAAAATCCGCCTCATTCCACACTATCTTAAAGCATATTCTGCTTCTTCATTTCTTCTGCCACCAATTCCAGTTCTGCATACCAGTCTTCACCGAATTTGCGTATCAACGGCTCTTTCAGGAACTTATATACCGGCAGATTCTTCTTCCGTCCTAACAATACAGCGGCTTTGCATACATCCCAACGGTTATAGTTCACCGCCTTATACCCCCCATAGTTCCCTACCCTAATTGGATACAGATGGCAGGATACAGGTTTATAAAAATCTGTCTTGCCTTCCCTATAAGCCTTCTCAATAGCACAATAACAACATCCTTTCTCATCATAGCAAGTAAAGACACAATCTTTATTATTAACAATAGAGGTTACCAGATCACCTTCGCAATCGGTATAAACAACCCCTTGCTTCTCTAATATGACATGCGCTTCGGGCGAGAGTTCATCCCAAATTACCGGAAGTACTTCTTCCAGTTTTTCAATCTCATCCAATTCGACGGGAGCACCGGCATCGCCTTCAACGCAACAGGCACCCTTACAAGCATTCAGATCACAAAGGAACTTCTCACGCAGCACATCAAAACTCACCACTACATCACCTATCTGTATCATCTTCAATCTAAGATTAGAAAAGATAAAGGCGGAGTACACCCCCGCCTTTACTTATATAATTATAACTATTTACTTAATCAAGTCTTTTCCTGTCATTTCAGCCGGCTGTGCCATACCCAGAATGTGAAGGATAGAAGGAGCAACATCTGCCAAAACACCATTCTCTACTTTAGCATTCTTATTCTCCGTTACATATACAAAAGGAACCGGATTCAAAGAGTGAGCCGTATTCGGAGTACCATCTTCGTTCAGTGCATGATCTGCATTGCCGTGGTCAGCAATGATGATAACTTCATAATCGTTAGCTTTAGCTGCTTCTACTGTATCTTTCACACATTCATCGATAGCTTTCACTGCTTTTTCAATGGCGTCATAGATACCAGTATGTCCTACCATATCACCATTCGCATAGTTCACAACGATGAAATCAAACTTCTGAGTGTTGATAGCTTCCACTAATTTATCCTTTACTTCATACGCACTCATTTCCGGCTTCAAGTCGTAAGTGGCTACTTTCGGAGACGGAACCAGGATGCGTTCTTCAGCATCGTACGGAGTTTCACGACCACCGTTAAAGAAGAAAGTTACGTGAGCGTACTTCTCTGTTTCAGCAATGTGCAATTGAGTTTTGCCTTGAGCTGCCAAATATTCGCCCAATGTATTCTGAACATTTTCTTTATCGAAAAGGATATGTACACCCTTGAATGATGCATCATACGGAGTCATGCAATAATATTGCAAGCCCGGAATAGCATGCATACCCTGTTCAGGCATATCCTGTTGAGTCAGCACTACTGTCAACTCTTTTGCACGGTCGTTACGATAGTTGAAGAAGATAACTACATCACCTTCTTTAATAGTTCCATCGAAGTTACCATTTACAATCGGCTTGATGAATTCATCCGTTACACCTTCGTCATAAGACTCCTGCATAGCCTGAACCATATCAGTGGCAACTTTACCTTCACCGTTTACCAGCAAATCATAAGCTACCTTCACACGTTCCCAACGTTTATCACGGTCCATTGCATAGAAACGGCCTACAATAGAAGCAATCTTACCTGCCGACTTTTCACAATGTGCAGTCAGTTGCTCAATAAAGCCCTTGCCGCTCTTCGGGTCAGTATCACGACCATCCATGAAACAATGAACGAATGTATTGTCAACACCATATTCTTTAGCAATATCGCAAAGTTTGAATAAGTGGTCGAATGAGCTGTGAACACCACCATTGGAAGTCAATCCCATAAAGTGAATATTCTTACCGTTTTCTTTAGCATAAGAGAAAGCAGAAACGATTCCCGGATTCTTCATAATGCTATTGTCGGCACATGCGCGGTTAATCTTCACCAGGTCCTGATATACGATACGTCCTGCACCGATATTGAGGTGTCCGACTTCCGAGTTACCCATCTGACCATCAGGCAAACCAACATTCTCACCGCTTGCCTGAAGCTGTGAATGAGGATACGTAGCCAGCAGACTGTCCCAGTACGGAGTAGGTGTATTGAAAATCACATCGTCTTTACCCTGATCGCCGACACCCCAGCCATCAAGAATCATTAAAAGGGCTTTCTTACTCATAATATTAATTGATTTTAAATGTACAATCTTTAACCTCTGCAAAAACGTTCTTTGAAGAAAGAGCGATTTTTCCGGCTGCAAAGGTACAAAAAAGCATGGTTAAAGCGTACTGTTTCAAATGATTTATGTACTTTTGCCACGCTTTAAAAAAATAAAAAACAAGAAATATGGACGATTCAAACCCACGAACGTGCAACAGTATTTATAATTAAAGCGAACGGAGACGTTGCTCGCAATGCCTCGGTTCGTCCCTAAAGAAAGGAGGCTATTACGATGAGAACGTATCTTTACTCTGAAGCCGGCTTTATAGAAAAGCCACAATGGATGCCCAATAGCTGGGTAAATGTTGAATGCCCTGATGACAATGACTTTGACTTTCTCACACAGGAACTGAAAGTTCCCGAATCATTTTTAGAAGATATCGCTGATGCGGACGAACGTCCGCGTACAGAAACAGAAGGTAATTGGTTACTGACTATTCTGCGCATCCCTATGCAGAGCAGCCAGCATGGTATTCCTTTTATCACTGTGCCCATAGGCATCATTACCAATAATGAAATTATCGTATCGGTATGTTATCATAAGACCGAACTTATCTCTGATTTCATCCAGCATACACGTCGCAAAGGTATCGTAGTCAACAATAAACTGGATTTAATCCTACGGATGATTTACTCTTCCGCAGTTTGGTTTTTGAAGTACCTGAAGCAAATTAATAATGACGTTGCCAATGCGGAAAAAGAACTAGAAAAGAGTATCCGCAATGAAGACTTGCTTCGCCTGATGAAGTTACAGAAGACTCTTGTCTACTTCAATACCTCCATCCGTGGTAATGAAGTGATGATCGGTCGCCTGAAGAATATCTTTCAGGACACCGATTATCTGGATATGGAACTATTGGAAGATGTAATCATCGAATTAAAGCAGGCATACAATACTGTAAATATCTATAGTGATATCCTTACAGGAACAATGGATGCTTTTGCTTCTATTATTTCCAATAATGTCAACGCCATCATGAAACGTATGACGAGTCTCTCCATCACGCTTATGATACCCACACTGATAGCCAGTTTCTATGGTATGAATGTGGATATTCATCTGGATGGTTTCCCGTATGCTTTCATATTCATTATCTTAATCTCTGTAGTCCTATCGGCAGGTACATTTATCTGGTTCAGAAAGATTAAGTGGTTCTAACAATCTATCCAAGCATTTTTCAACTCTTTGGATCAAAATTCATAAATAATACGTATGTTTGCGGAAAATAAGTCAATAAACATGAAAACACACAGAATCTTAACGTTTGCATGCCTGATTCTCATGGCATCAATATCTTATGCGCAATCCGAAACCATCATTGTAGGAAAGAAGACAGACGGAACAGACCTGAAAGCACAGTGCTACACATTTCCTCAACGAGTGGAAACTTTTTCAATAAGCGATAAAGGAGATTACCTCTGTATCAGCTTCCGGGAAACGACTAAAAGCGGTAAGTACCTGAAGAATAAAGGAGAAATAGGCTTTTATGACACCAAGAGTAGCCAACTTCTATGGAAACAACCCATTGATTTCAATAAATCAAGAGTAACCTGCCTTTCGGAAGGGGTCTTAATATCTGAAATTGGCAGCAAAATATCATTGCTAAGTAAGGAAACAGGAGCAAAGAAATGGGAAGCTGATTTATTTCCGGTATATGTGGATGATTCACTTGGGTTAGTCTTAGGATATAATTCTCCTACATCCAACAAACTCCGCGCTGTTAGCCTAAAATTCGGTAACGATTTGTGGGAAAACAAAATACCTCACCAATACGGTTGGAACGAAGTTCTCGATCTGGAACAAAATAAACGTCTGATTGTAGCGGATGCATTGCATAAGCTGGACTTCATGACCGGAGAATTACTGACCTATCCGGGAAAACCGGGAGCTCATGATACAAAGGCGGCATTGTTACAGGGATTAGCCGCTGTAGCAGTCGGAGTAGCCGGTGGCGTGGCAACCGGTGGCGCCTATTATTACAGTTATGTTCCCATTGCCAATAATACAATCACCGGATTGACCTCCAATATACTGTCTCAGGATTCACTTTATTACTGGGCAGACCGTCAACATATCTCCTGTATGGACACAGCTTTCAATGTAGTGTGGCAAACAGAGTTTCCTGATGTGAAGGCTTCCCGCTCCCAACTTTTCGTGCAAGATGGCAAGTTATTCATGCTAAATTACGGTTACGGATTACGCGAAGGAGCAAGTCGCAAGAAATATGGACGCCCATTTATAGCCTGTTACAACTTGCTAAACGGAGAAGAAATCTTCTTCAATCAACTAAGCGTAAAGAAAGATATGATTGAAGATGCCCTGCGGACCGAGGACGCACTCTATATGCTGTTCGATGATGGAATGGCTTATCAGGAGCTGATGGACTCCGTCGTAAATATTGTACCTTGGGATACCAAACAACGCGGAAAGCTGGAAGCAATACTGCCCGGTACATTTTATGCAGCCAACAAAGATACAACAGCTTTCCAGTCGCTCGCCTACAATGGGGAACATTGCCTGGTATATAATGATCAGGGAGTTATCTACGAGGTAGACAAGGACTTGAATATTAGTAAGACCTACGAACGGGAACGTATCTACAGCCCCAGTATCCAACTAAAAGATTATTTATGTATCGGCAATCGTGGAGACTATTGGTTCATTCATGAAATGGGAATGCCTGTAGCCCATCTTCAAACAGATTTCAAGAAAGGACAAGTGATTGGTAATAAGTTGCTGCTACTTAATTATGAAAACCAATTCCTGTTTATCGATCTAGATGAAGCGATAGAATAATTACTTGAAATCAAGTGCTAACTGCCCATCGCCCAATAGATTGAATGTCATGCGGTGATAAGGCGTAGTTCCACGTTCGGCAATAGCTGCGCGATGTTTCTTTGTAGGATAGCCTTTATTATGATCCCAATCATAATACGGAAATTCTTCGTGAAGCCGGTTCATATAATCGTCACGATAGGTTTTGGCAAGCACGGAAGCTGCCGCTATGGAGAGATATTTGCCATCACCTTTAATTACCGTGGTATGCGGAAGATCCTGATATTTCTTGAAGCGGTTGCCATCTATAAGCAGATGCTGCGGACGCATTTTCAATTGGTCCACTGCACGATGCATGGCAAGGAAAGAAGCGTTCAGGATATTTATCTTGTCAATCTCTTCGGGAGATACGATGCCGACAGCCCAAGCAAGCGCTTCTTTCTCAATCACTTCACGCAAAGCATAACGCTGGTGCTCCGTCAGTTGCTTGGAGTCATTCAGTAATTCGTTCTTGAAATCTTTGGGAAGAATCACGGCAGCGGCATACACAGCTCCTGCCAGACAACCACGGCCAGCCTCATCACAACCGGCTTCTATCAAATCTTTATTCAAATAAGGCAATAGCATACAGCATTAATTTAGAGGCACAAAGATAAATCTTTTTGAAAGCAAACCGGACTTTTTAAAGGAAAATAATTACATTTGCAAAAATAAGACTATACCATGAAGAAAGCTCTGTATCTAATACTTGCAGTTCTCCCGCTAACTGTAACTCCTTTACAAGCCCAAGATATAAACCAAGCCAAGACTTTAGTTGAACAAGCTCAAAATGCTCTGTTCAGTAATCCTAAACAGGCTTCTTACTATGCGGCACAAGCTGCCGCTCTATTTCCCGAAGACCAGCCTAATGAGATTTGTACACAAGCCATGATTCTTCACAGTCAGGCAGAACAGCTACTGGGTAACTTCGACTTAAGTATCAAAAATTTATATGATGCACAGAGATATATCAACCCTGCAAACAAAAGGCAAACAGCTCAACTCTATTCCCTCATGGGACGCGTATACAGCAAGTTGGGCGATTATAACAAAGGCATCGAACTAAATGACAAAGCCACTTCCATTTTCAAATCCTTAGGGGATTCGGCTTCGGTGGCCGGATGCTATAATGAGCGCGGAGTCATGCATTATCTACTTGATGAATTTGTGGTAGCTGAAAAATTTCTTCAACGGGCACTGACAATCAACCGTGCCCAACGAAACTTAAAGGAAATAGCTACCAATCTGAATAATCTATGCCTATATCAGGGAGATACGGAAAAGAAACTCTCCCTTATTCAAGAAGCAATTGCCATCAACAAGAATCTGGATGCCCAATGGTCACTGGGTGAAAACTATAACAATATGGGCAAACAGTATTATTTCGGCGAACAATACTCCAAAGCCCTGGAAGCTTTGCAGAAAGCCTATGAATACGCCCATAACATCGGTGCCAAAGAGCTGATTTGTGATAATTATGAATATTCATCGTGGGTATATGCCGCCATAGGTGACTATAAACAGGCTTACACCCGCCTCAGCCAGATGTATGCTTTGAGTAAAGAGCTGCAAAGCAGCAACAAGCTGCGCAACATTGAGCAGGAAATCTCTTATAAAAGATATCAAGACCAGAAATATGCTACTGAGATGCAGGAGCAAACCTATAAGATTGAACTACTGAAACGTAATTTATGGTTTTTGGGTAGCGTGCTCGTACTTGGATTAGCTTTCAGCATCTTCTTATATAAATGGTATAAGCGCAGAAAAGGCCTTCAACTGATAGAGGCCCGCTACCAACTGGAGTTGTCGCAACGCGAGTTATCCGAACTGAAACTGCACCAACAAGAGTTGGAACTACAGAATATACAGAATGCACTGGACAGTAGCCAGCAAGAAGTAACCAGCTTTGCCGTCTTCCTGAGAAGCCGCAATGAATTGCTGGACAAAATACGCGAAATGATTAAGGAAGGGTACAAAATGGATAATCAAGCACTTATCCCCCACCTGAAAAAAGTGAATGCCTATATCAGTCAATACCAAAGCGGAGACAAGACCAATAATGCGTTACTGTTGAATATCGAAGACAAGAGTAAAGAATTCATTGAAAGGCTCACAAAAGAACATCCCAACTTGACACAAGGAGAAAAATATCTGGCAACCATGCTGCGCGTCAATCTTTCAACGAAAGAAATTTCCATGATTAGCGGGAATAGTCCTAAAACAATTAATATGAATCGCTACAGATTGCGTAAGGCTTTGAACTTACCAACAGAAAAAGACCTGGTGGAATACTTGCAAAACTACTAAAGTTACCATTACAGCAGATGCTATGTTTGTAGATATAGCAGCACTAGATTCACAACTGTATTTCAACCACTTACAATAATCATTGTAGATTAAAAACTCATAGTTTTCACCCTCTTTGTAGATATTTTACAGACCATTCTTCATAGGAATACTCCAAATTATATCTCTTTCTTTGCCATGTGAGAAACAAATGTTATTAACCTTAAAAACTATCACACATGGGTAAAATTAAAAAGTATTCCTTAATACAAAGAGCCGCTTTGTTGGCCTTGCTCTTTGTATGTTTGGTACCGCTAAGCTCTTTAGCACAAACCATCCAATTAACCGGTACAGTAACCGACACCAAAGGAGAAACTCTCATTGGCGCCAGTGTTTTGGAAAAAGGTACAACCAATGGTTGCATTACCGACATCGACGGTAACTTTACACTGACTGTTGCTCCTAATGCGACAATGGTAATCTCTTATGTGGGCTATGTGCCGCAGGAAATTCCTCTGAAAGGACAGAAAACATTAACAGTAACTCTGAAAGATGATACTGAGATGCTGGATGAAGTAGTAGTCGTAGGCTATGGTACAATGAAGAAAAGCGATATGACCGGAGCCATTTCTTCGGTGAAATCGGAAGATTTGATGAAACGTGCCACTACCAGCGCCACCGAAGCACTGCAAGGTAAAATAGCCGGTGTAAGCGTACTTAAATCCGGTGGTAATGCAGGTGCAAGCATCTCCGTAAAAATCCGTGGTATCAAAACGATGGGAGATAACGAACCACTTTATATCATCGACGGTTATCCCGGCGACATCAACACCATCAACCCGCAGGATATCGAATCCATGGAAATCTTGAAAGACGGTGCAGCCGCTGCAATCTATGGTTCGGTAGCAGCCAACGGCGTTGTGATTGTCAGTACAAAGAATGGCAAAGAAGGAGAACTGAAAATCTCATTCAATACATACATGACGGTCAACTCCGTAGCAAAAAAATTCGATATGCTTAATGCAGACGGATATTTGAAAGTACACAATATGATGTACGAAAATGCAGAAAAAGGCAAGCCGGGCTACCTGACTTACAAAAATGGACAGAATCCTACAGGTGCCGACACGGACTGGCAGGACGAGATGCTGCGCACCGGTATTGCACAAAACTACTACGTAAACCTTATCGGCGGTTCGGAAGTTGCCAAATACTCCCTGTCTTATGGCCATGCTGATGAAAAAGGTATCTTCAGAGGTAACTCTTACATTCAAGACAACGCACGCCTGAAGCTGAATGCACATAAATACATCTTTGACTTTGACGCAGGCCTGAACTTCAAAGTTACGCAAAGCAAGCAACCGCAGTATACCCTGAAAGAAATGTACTCCATCTCTCCGCTGATACCTGTTTATGATGAAAACCAAACTTATGGATACGGTCTGACAGACATGTCCGTAGATGGTGTAAAAATGGAATTCCCCACCAACCGTAATGTGATGGCGGACGACCACTATAAAGACAGGAAATATACCGGCTACGACATCACCGGTAACATCGGCCTAACCGTGAAGTTTGCCCCATGGCTTACTTTCAAGACAAGCTATACATACAACGGTTACTACTATAACGACCGTTACCACCGTGCCAAATACGAAGCAAATGCACAGGAACCGAGTCTTTATCCGTATAATTACGAATACAACTCTTACTATCGTAACCAAACTTTCGAGAATGTGCTAACTTTCATGAAAGACTTCGGTAAACATTCTATTACCGCCATGGTGGGTAACTCCATCATTTCCGCCCATCAGGACAAAAGTTCCGTGAGCGTGGAAGGAAAGAAGACCGAATATGATGTAGTGAACGGTGGCTTGACCTCAAGCGAAGTCCCAGGCGGTTTCTTCGACCCCACCTCCCCCACTATCGATGCCGGTATAGGCGGCACATTTACGGGTTCAGGTACTTTCTACGATTACAACCGTGCCTCTTTCTTCGGACGTTTCAACTATTCATACGCCAGCCGCTACCTGCTACAAGTGACATTACGCTCGGATGGTTCTTCCAAGTTCGGTAAGAACAACCGTTGGGGTACATTCCCTTCTGTAGCTGTGGGTTGGAGACTCAGCGAAGAAGACTTCTTCCCGAAGAACACACCTATCAGCAACCTGAAGTTCCGTGCCAGCTGGGGACGCTTGGGTAGCGAAAGTGCACTTGGCAACTACTATGCCCCGACCATGACCAACAGCAATACCCAATGGATGAGTTACATTCAGGGCGGCAATGCCTGGGCAGGTATGTCCAACCTCTATTTGGTAAACGACGATTTACGTTGGGAAACCACCGATACCAAAAACATCGGCTTCGACTTCGGACTGTTCAACAACAAACTGAGCGGTAGCGTCAACTACTATTACAACACCACAGAAGACCTGCTTATCGAAAAAGTCATGGCACCTTCCGCCGGTATCTACAATCCCACAGTCAATGTAGGAAAGATGGTGAACAAAGGTTTTGAACTCGAACTGAATTACGGAAACAGCATAAGCGATTTTGACTATAACATCGGGCTCAACCTCTCCACTATCCACAATGAAATGCTCGAAGCAGACCCGAACCAGGTACTCTACGGTTCGGCATGGAAAGGAAACGGCCATTTCGTAACTCAAACTCTGAAAGGCTACCCGGTAGCCAGCTTCTGGTTATACCAGACAGACGGTATCTTCCAAAGCGATGCAGAAGCTGCCGCTTATGTAAACAGCAAGGGCGAACGCCTCCAACCGGATGCAAAAGCCGGTGATATCCGCTTTAAGGATGTGGACAACAACGGCAGCATCGACTCAGGCGATAAGGTATATTCCGGTTCCGGTATTCCTAAAGTAGAGGCTAACTTGTCATTCAGCGGTTCTTACAAGAACTTCGACCTCTCCTTCCAGTTCGGCAGCGCATGGGGGCACAAGCTTTACAACGTAAACCGCCTGTACTACGAAGGAATGGATGCCGGCAGAAACTACTTCACAAGCACTCTGGACGCATGGACTCCCGGAAATACGGGAGCAGACATCCCAAGAGCCGTGCTGGGTGACCCGAACGAGAATACCCGCGAGTCCGACCGTTTCCTCGAAAATGGAAACTTTGTCCGCCTGCGTCAATTGCAGTTAGGATATACTTTATCCAAAGCAGTGGCAAAGAAGATGTATCTTGAGAAATGCCGCCTCTACGTCAGTGGAGAAAACTTGTTCACGATTACCAAATACTCCGGCATCGACCCAGAATTCTCTTCCAGTATCCTGAATACCGGTGTCGACTCCTTTGTATATCCGTTTACCCGCTCTTTCGTAGTAGGTTTACAAGTTATATTCTAATCACTAATTAATATAAGAAAACAATGAAAAAAATAATATATATAGCATCTTTTTTATGCGCCGCCTTGCTGGCAGGATGCGATGATTTCTTAACGACAGAGTCGCCTGACTTCTCCACAGACAAGTATTGGAGAGACAAAGCTGACGTGGAAGCCGGATTATCTTCCGTTTACGGACAGTTGGATTGCCGTACCAACGCATATACCATTGCAGAGGTAAAGTATGTTCTCGAAACTTTCCGGAGTGACGAAATGACTGTGGGACAAGACGTTTACAACTATCCTGAATGGGCAGCCATGGCCAGTTACAGCTATAATAATGAGAACTCCTGCATCAAAGAGTACTGGATGAACAATTATAACGGCATCAACTATGCCAACAACGTTCTTTTCGGTATCAAGAAAGTGCAGGATACCGGTGAGAAGATGAGTACTGAAGATGAAAACCACCTTACCGGTGAAGCCCTGTTCCTGCGCGCTTATTTTCACTTCAAACTGATAATGAGCTGGGAAAAGGCCATCATCCGCGATAAATACCTGACGGGAGAGGCGCAAACCCACAAAGCCCTTTCTTCCAGAACAGATGTATGGGACTTCATCTGTTCCGAACTGAATAATGCCGGTGGCTTACTCCCGCAAGACCGCCCTTCTTCCGAAACCGGACGTGTGACCAAAGCCGCAGCTTACTCTTACTTGGGGTGGGCCTACCTGACACGTGCCTACGAAGAAACCGCCAAGAAAGACGAATATCTGGGACTGGCAGAAGAAGCCTTCAATAAGGTGACCGGCTACGAACTGGAACCGAATTACGGAAGTATGTTCGACGGAACAAACAAGAACTGCAAAGAGTCCATCTTTGAGTTGCAATTCACCAACAGTACAGTAGATGGAACCTACCATAAGCACGTGCTTCACTTCTGGGTTGCTCCAGGAAGCATGAGAGGATGGGATGAAATCCGCGTCAGCGAGAAGATGTACAATGAGTTCCTAAAAGAAGGACGCATTGCCGAAAATAACCTGTACGACGCCCGCGCCTATGGTTCCATGTTTTTTGATGACCCTTACTACCATGAAGGCGAACATATCTTGGAATACAATTACGATGATGTTTATTATGAAACTTCCGTTACGCAGTACAATTTCCGCAAATACATGCCCGCAACTTGGGATGAGCAGAAACAAAGCGCTGTGGGCACCAACATGCCTCTAATGCGCTATGCCAACGTGCTGTTGATGCAGGCAGAAGTTTACAACGAACAAAAGCATCCGGAGAAGGCTATTCCCCTGATTAACGATGTCCGCCGTATTCACGGTAAACTGCCGGCCATGACGGGAAGCGACTATGAAGCGGTTAAAGCCCAAATCGAACACGAACGTCTGGTAGAGTTTGCATTGGAGAACTCCCGCTTCTACGACCTCCGCCGCTGGGGCAAGCTGGACGAAGCTATGAAAGCGGACGGAAGAACAAACTTCAACTCTTCCACGCACTCATTCCTGCCCATCCCTTTGATGGAAATCCAGACTAACAATGAGATAAACGAGTGATTTTCTCTAACATAACCAAACAAGGATGTGTCAGAAGTGCTGCACAAAGTGATTTTGATGCATCCTTGTTTACCTTTAAAAACCCTATCTTTGCCCCCAAAAACGACATAGATATGTTTACAATCATCGGACTAATGCTCACAGGAATGCTGCTGGGCTACCTCTTACGGAAACGGAATCTGAGCGGAATCCACAAAGTCATTACAGTGCTCATCTGGTTACTCCTCTTCATACTGGGTATTGAAGTGGGAGGAAACGAACAGATTATCAAAGGACTTCATACCATCGGACTCGAAGCCGTCATACTCACCATAGGCGGAACTTTGGGAAGCGTGATTGCTGCTTGGGCATTGTGGAGAGCTTTATACAAACGGAAAGGAGGCCGGGCATGAAAGGGAGTCTCATCATAGTCGGCTTTTTTGTGCTGGGAACACTCTGCGGAGTCTTTCACCTGATACCTATCGATATCGTAATAGATAGTAAAGTCAGCTTTTATGCACTTTGCGCACTGATGTTCAGTGTAGGGCTAAGTGTAGGCAACGACCCGCAAACGTTGAAAAACTTCCGTTCACTCAATCCACGGTTGATATTCCTGCCTATCATGACCATTCTGGGTACGCTGGCAGGTTCTGCCGCAGTCAGCCTGATACTGACACACCGTTCCCTGACGGATTGCCTGGCTGTAGGCTCGGGCTTTGGCTACTACTCACTCTCCAGTATCTTCATCACCGAATATAAAGGAGCCGAATTGGGAACCATCGCACTGCTCGCCAACATCAGTCGCGAGATACTGACACTACTGGCTGCCCCCTTGCTGGTGCGCTGGTTCGGTAACCTCGCCCCCATCTCAGCCGGAGGTGCAACCACGATGGACACCACACTGCCCATCATTACACGAACGGCCGGACAACAATTTGTAGTTGTCTCCATCTTCCACGGGTTCGTGGTCGATTTCAGTGTCCCGTTTCTTGTGACCCTGTTTTGTTCGATATAAACACTTAATCTGATTGATATCATGAAACTTAAATTATATTCTTTCATCTCCGCCTTACTGATTTGCAGTAATATGCTTGCCGACAATGAACCTTGGCAGAACCCGCAAGTCAATGAGATAAACAGAGAGCCAATGCATGCGCACTTCATTCCGTTTACGAATGAGGCCAACGCCCTGAAGCAACACTCCCTGCCTGCGGATGTACGTTTCAACGTAAATCCTGCCACCGAACGCCGCATCTCGCTGGACGGTACTTGGAAGTTCCTGTTCTCAAAGAACAACGAACTTTGTCCCAAAGACTTCCACAAACCGGGATACAACACCCGGAAATGGAGCAAAATACAAGTTCCCGGAAGCTGGGAGTTGCAAGGCTTCGATGCACCTATTTATACGGATACCCGTTATCCATTCCCTGCCAATCCCCCGCATGTGCCAGCCGATTACAATCCGGTGGGAGCATACATCCGCGAATTCACGGTTCCCGGCGGTTGGGAAGGTATGGATATCTTCCTCGACTTTGAGGGAGTGGAATCCGCCTACTACGTATGGGTGAACGGCGAACTTGCCGGATATGCCGAAGACAGCCGCCTGCCGTCTCACTTCAACATCACGAAGCTCTTGAAAAAAGGCAGCAACAAACTTGCCGTCAAGGTATTCCGTTACAGTGACGGCTCTTACCTTGAAGGACAGGATTACTGGAAATACAGCGGCATCGAGCGTGATGTTTATCTCTACGCCCGTCCGCAAAGCCGCGTGCGCGACTTCCGGATGACTGCCGAACTGATAAATGATTATAAAGACGGAGAACTCAACCTGGATGTCATCCTCCATCAGCCGAAAGCGGGAGAAACCGTTGAAGTAAAAGTGCTGGATGCAGGAAAGGTGATTTATAACCAGAAGAAAACCGTCTCTTCTCCTACGGACACTTTATTTAGCCAGCAACAGATTTTCCCGGATGCACGTGCCTGGAATGCCGAAACGCCCAATACCTATACACTGGTAGTCAGCACCTTCGATGCACAAGGAAAGCCGTTGGAGTCTTTCACCCAACTTTTTGGTTTCCGCACGGTGGAGATGCGCAACGGCATGCAGATGATTAACGGAAAAGCGGTGCTCTTTAAGGGAGTGAACCGCCACGAACACGATCCGCACAAAGGACGTACCATCAGCGTAGCTTCCATGATACACGATATTCAGTTGATGAAGCAATTCAATCTGAACGGTGTGCGCAACTGCCACTATCCGAATAATTATACGTGGTATGAGCTTTGCACGGAATTCGGCCTGTATATGGTGGATGAAGCCAACATCGAAAGCCACGGCATGCAGGATCACAAGGATGGCACGCTGGCCAATTATCCGGATTGGGAACTTCCTTTCATGCAACGCATGAGCCGTATGATTGCACGCGACCGTAACTGCACAGCTATCGTCACCTGGTCTATGGGCAATGAGTCCGGCTATGGTAAGCATTTCGAAACCTTATACGATTACACGAAGAAGGTAGACTCCACCCGCCCGGTACAATATGAGGGTGGCGGTTATGATGCCAAGAGTGACATATACTGCCCGATGTATGCACGCATCTGGTCGTTGCGCCGCCATATCAATCAGCGCGACAAGCGTCCTATGATTATGTGCGAATATGCTCATGCCATGGGCAACAGTGTAGGAAACTTCCAGGATTACTGGGATTTGATTTATAAGTACGACCAGTTGCAAGGCGGCTTCATCTGGGACTGGGTAGACCAGACATTCGCTATCAAAGATAAGGATAACCGCGACATCTGGGCTTTCGGTGGAGACATGGGATTTGTAGGCATCGTCAACGACTCCAACTTCTGCGCCAACGGTCTGGTAGCTGCCGACCGCACTCCGCACCCGCATATCTATGAGGTGAAAAAGGTGCTTCAATATATCCACTTTGAACCGGTTGCTTTCACACCCAATAAAATAAAGGTTACCAACCGGCACGACTTCATCGGTCTGGAAGGATATACCTTGCGTTGGGCAGTGGAATGTGACGGCAAAGCGGTACAAAGCGGTGAAATGGATTTCCCAGCAATCGCACCGGGAAGCTCTGTCAACATCGAACTGCCTCTGAAAGCACTGCCTGCCGATGGCAAAGAGTACTTCCTTACCCTGCGCGCATTCACCAAAAACGAAGCGCCGTTAATCCCGAAAGGACACGAGGCCGCCATCGAACAATGGGCGTTGCCTTCCGTCCCTGCCAGCAAAGCCATTCAGCCGGCTAACGGTAAACTGACCGTAGACCGCAACAATGACGCCATCACTCTGACAGGAAACAACTTCCGGATAGCTTTCTCGGCTCAAAGCGGTGGAATGACAGAGTTGAGTTACAATGGAAAGAATCTGATAAAAGAAGGTCTGCAACCCAACTTCTGGCGTCCGCTGACGGACAATGATATTCCGAACGGACATCTATACCGTTGTCTCACTTGGAAGACTGCCGGACAGGATGCCAGACTGGAGAACCTGGATATAACGGAAAATCAACAGACAGTTACCCTTACCGCTACCTATAAGATGGAAGCGCAAGACTCGAAGCTGCAAACAATATACGATATTCATCCTGACGGAGCAGTCCGCGTGAGCATGCACTTCACTCCCGGCAAACAGGCGTTGAACGAAATGCCTCGTCTGGGTATGCGCATGATACTTCCGGCTGAATATGAAAGGATGTCCTGGCTGGGACGCGGACCACAGGAAAACTATGCAGACCGGAAGACGGGAGCATTGGTAGGACTGTACAGCGCGACGGTTTGGGAACAGTTTCATCCGTATGTGCGTGCTCAGGAAACAGCTAATCATTGCGATGTACGTTGGGTTGCACTGCGCAATGCCGATGGTGACGGTTTGCTCGTTACGGGAGAAGAACCGCTAAGTATCAGTGCCTGGAACTTCCCGATGGAAGATATCGAGTACCGCCCTTCGCAGGTGGAACGCCGCCACGGGGGAAGCATAGTGAAGAAAGATATGGTGTGGCTGAACATCGACCACAAGCAGATGGGCGTAGGTGGTGACAATACGTGGGGGGCACAAGTGCACCCGGAATACACCATCACACCGCACGAATGGAAGTACAGCTTCACGCTGCTGCCACTCGGAGCTAAGGATGATGCAGCGGAACAGGCGCATAAGTGCTGGTTCTAACATTAAATTCATAATAATCAAGGAATATGAAACACAAGTTTATACACATCATTTGCTTTACGCTACTGGTTGCAGGCCTCACCGCCTGCACCTCCGGTAATAAAAAAACTGCGGAGCAAAGGTACACCTTCAATAACATACTGGATATTGCCTACACTCCCGACACCCTGCACCGTTGCTACGGCTGGTTCACAGACGCCGGTTCATGGATGGGCTTCACCCTGCCCGAAAAGGCACAATGGGTGAACGGCTTCTGCGGTCCGTTCAGTCTGGATATGTTCCGCCGCCAATGGATGGCACAGTCCGCCGTCACAGTAGATTTCGCCGGAAACGCTTCTGCCAGCTTCGTTCCCGACTCTACCTGCTATTTTCCCGGCGAGCTCTATATGTCCGCCCACTCCGATGCAGGGAGCATCACGCAACGACTTAACTTTGCAGACGCCTCAACCGCCCTCCTGCGCATAGAGTCCGATAAAGCGGAAGACCTGCTTCTGACAGGCAGTCAATGGGGAAAAGACGTCACCATTGCTGTAGAGCAAAACTCCGTCATTGCCCGCCACCCCAGCGGAGAAAGCGTGACCGTAACATTTACCCCCGACGTGACACTTTCCCGGACGGAAAACAACTACACAGCCCTTGTTCACAATCCCCAATATCCCGTCCATGTAGCCATTTCCTTCTTCACCTCGGAAAAAGAGATGACCGCCGGATTGCAGAATATCCCTACCCTGCTCAACAATCCCGGAAAAGCATTGCAAGCCAATGCCGAACGCTGGGAGGGTTATCTGACCAAGATACTGCGCAAGGACATGAAGCCCGAATACGACCGTATCGCCGTGAAAGCCGTCACCACCCTTATTTCCAACTGGCGCACGCATCGCGGCGGACTGCTTCACGAAGGTATTGTCCCGAGCCACGCCGTAGGCTACTTTGTAGGTTTCTGGGCATGGGATAGTTGGCGTTTCAGTGCCGGAACCGCTAAATTCGACCCTGAACTGGCAAAGAACAACATCCGCGCCATGTTCGATTATCAGCAACCGGACGGCATGGTTATCGACTGCATCTACACCGACCCGTCGGAAAACAATGCCCGCGACAGCAAACCGCCTTTGGTGTGCTGGGCGGTAGACGAAATCTTCACGCATACAGGCGACACCGCTTTCGTTGCCGAAATGTACCCGCAACTGCTTTCTTACTACAAATGGTGGTACGAGAAACGCGATCACAACCGCAACGGCATGTGTGAGTACGGTGCAACAGACGGCACACTGGAAGCTGCCGCATGGGAAAGCGGCATGGACAATGCCATTCGTTTTGACAACGCCGTAATGTTGAAGAACGACAGAGCCGATGATGCCTGGAGCATGGACCAGGAAAGCGTAGACCTGAATGCTTATCTGGCCTTGGAGTGCAAACTGCTGAAGAAGTTTGCCGGGCTGCTCAACGTGGCTTTCGACGGTCCCGATTATAGCGATAAAGTAGCAGATTACTTCTTCGACAAGCAACTCAATTTCTTCTTCGACCGCCGCCTGAAAGATGGCTCTTTCATCGAAGAACCGGGCTGCGAAGCTTATACTCCGCTGTGGACACAGATTGCCACACAATCGCAGGTGGACAGCATGTTGCCCATGCTGCAAGACACCGCGAAGTTCTCCACATATATCCCCTTCCCCACCATCGCCGCAGACAATCCCAAGTATAACCCGCGCGGCTACTGGCGTGGCCCCATCTGGCTGGACCAGACTTACTTTGCCATTCGCGGACTCCGCAACTATGGTTATCATAAACTGGCCGATGAATATACCTTGCAGGTATTCGACCGCCTAAACGGATTGAAAGAAGGAGCGCCCATCCACGAGAACTACGGTACGCATACCGGAGAACGATTGAAAGCACCGCACTTCAGTTGGAGTTCCTCCCATCTGCTGATGATGTACGATGATTACGGGAAGTAATTCTTGCGTGAGGGATAGCTTTTCTTGGAAATCTATCCCTCTATGATTTCACAGCTACGCTAATATTGTTTCGGAGAATGTCACTTATGTCTCAGAATGCTGCACTGGCAGTATTTTGTTGTTTTATAATGATGTAGGTAATGGTTGAATGTTCTACATTTGTAAACAGAGTATATGGTTTTCACACCGTATATCATGCATGAACAAGTACTTTATTAATCTATAGAACAGCAACCATGAAGAAAAATTTTCTTTTAGCAGCGAGTTTTCTCTTCATCTTTTGTCTGGAAGCCGGTGCTCAGAAAAGAGATGAAGTAACCTGGGAGAAATTCGAGGACATCACCATCCCCATTCCTCCCTCAACTCACCCCCGACTCTATGTACGTCCCGCCAATTTACCGGATTTAAAGAAACGGATGGATCACCCGCAAGTAAAAGCAAACCTGGCAACCTTGAGCAAACTTGGCATAGACCGCACCGCAGAGGAAGAGGCAAAAGTAACCGACAGAGGCTTCCGCTACTACTTCGAGATGCGGGGAGTAACCAGCCGTGTACAAGTACAAGCTCTCGACTATCTGGTATATGGTGACAAGAAGCAAGCCAGACGCGCCATCACTTCCATGCTCGATTCATTGCAGCATACCAATTTCGGAACCAAGCAAGACTTATCACGCGCCAGCGGAGTCATGCTGATGTGCGGCGCGATGGTATATGACTGGTGCTACGACCAGATGAAAGAATCGGAAAAGAAAGCCTATATAGAATCGTTCATCCGAATCTCCAAGACCATGGAATGCGGTTATCCACCCAAAAATAACGAACCCATAGCCGGACACTCGTCCGAATGGATGATCTTGCGGGACATGCTTTCAGCCGGTATTGCTATCTACGACGAATATCCGGATATGTACCTCCATGTCATCCGAATGCTGTACAAGGATTACTTGCCGGTAAGAAATTACATCTATTCCGGTCATAATTACCATCAGGGAACAAGCTATGTCAATGTGCGTTTCAGCAATGACCTGTTCTCCTTATGGATTCTGGGCCGTATGGGAGCCGGCGCAATCTACAATCCCGCACAACAATTCGTACCGTACGACTTCCTGTACCGCCGTCGTCCGGACGGACAAGTAATGCCCGCAGGCGATACGAATCCTAACAAAAGAAACATTCCTTCTTACTCCCTGCCCGCCATGCTCGCTTCCAGCTTCTATAAAGACAATTATCTGGCTTACGAATACGAACTCAAACCCAAATTAGAAAGCCACTGCCTCATCTTCGAGATACTGTGGAGAGATTTTGATTTGAAAGCCAAGGCTCCTGATGACTTGCCGCTGACCCGATACTCAGGCTCACCTTTCGGGTGGATGATAGCGCGTACGGCATGGGACAAAAACAGCGTGATTGCCGAAATGAAAATCAATGAACAATTCTTTGGTAACCATCAACACATGGACGGTGGTTCGTTCCAACTTTATTATAAGGGCCCGTTGGCAATAGATGCCGGAGCTTACCAAGGAAGTTCCGGCGGATATAACAGCCCGCACAACAAAAATTTCTTCAAACGTACCATTGCCCATAACTCATTGTTAGTATACAACCCGAACGAGAAATTCGCCAGCTGGAATTATGGCGGACAAGATAAAATAGAATTTGCCGATAATGACGGTGGACAACGCATGCCGGGTGACCGCTGGGAAACTTGCCGCTCTTTTAAAGATTTATTAAGCAAGGAATATACTACAGGCAAAGTCCTGGGACATGGTTTCGGTCCCGATGCCAATAAACCTGACTATTCTTATCTGAAAGGTGACATCACGCAAGCCTATACAGACAAGGTAAAAGAAGCGAAACGCTCTTTTGTTTTCCTCAACCTGCACGCTACCGAAGTGCCTGCCGCCTTAATCGTGTTTGATAAAGTAGTCTCTTCCGACCCTCAGTTCAAGAAGTTCTGGCTACTGCACAGTATAGAAGAGCCGATAATAGAAAGTAACCGTTTCACCGTCAAACGCACCCAAAACGAAGACACCGGCATGTTACAGAATCAAGTGTTGCTCCCCGAAATTCAAGATGCACGGATAGAGAAAATCGGTGGAAAAGGAAAAGAGTTTTGGGTATTCGGCACCAATTATGCCAACGATGCCATGCCGAGACGTCCCGACGACGCCAACGAAAGAGGCGCATGGCGTGTAGAAATATCACCTGCAACCGCTGCTGCCGAAAATTACTTTCTGAATGTAATGCAAGTAGCCGACAACACCTGTCTGCAAATGAATGAAGTAAAACGCATCGATGCAGATAAAATAGTAGGCGTGCAGATAGCCGACCGCGTCGTCACCTTCAGCAAAGACAGCCAACCACTGCCCGGTAAATTTGATTTCGCGGTAAGTGGCAGCCAAACTATGAAGTTTGTCATTACCGACCTTATTCCGGGAACCTGGCAAATCAAGAAAGACGGCAAGGTATATATTCCCGCGCTGGAAGTTCGTACAGACGATGGTATCCTTTCTTTTGAAGGTACTGCCGGACGGTATGAATTTCTTCGATAAAAAGAAAGCCATCTGTCAATGACTTCTTCTACATTGACAGATGGCTTATTTATTAAGTTTCCTCACCCCTTGTTTTCCAGGCAACTTTCCTTAGAAAAGGCTCCACGCAACCGTCAGTCCGGCCATCACGATAGCTACCATACTCATCAGCTTGATAAGTATATTCAAACTCGGACCGGAAGTATCTTTGAATGGATCCCCTACTGTATCGCCTACCACAGTAGCTTTATGTACTTCGCTACCCTTACCGCCGAAGTTTCCTTCTTCCACATATTTCTTTGCATTATCCCATGCACCGCCCGCATTCGCCATAAAGATGGCAAGAACGAAACCGCTACTCAACCCACCGATCAGCAAGCCCAGCACACCGGGAACACCAAAGATAAGTCCCGTAGCAATCGGAGCTAAAATGGCTATCAGCGAAGGAACTACCATTTCACGTTGCGCCCCCTTTGTGGAGATAGCTACACAACGTTCGTAATCCGGTTCTGTCTCACCGGTAAATATACCCTTGATTTCACGGAACTGGCGGCGTACCTCATCCACCATGTGACCGGCAGCACGGCCAACAGCGTTCATTGTCAATCCGCAGAAGAGGAATGCCATCATACTACCCAAGAACATACCCGAAAGTACTTTCGGATTCATCAGCGTCACATCATAATGATGCATGAAGTCGAAGAAGGTGGCATCCTGAAGAGCCACGGCATCCCCATGGGGAAGCGCTAATTCCGTGGTTCCCAAACGGGTCAGTCCAATACGGATTTCTTCAATATAAGAGGCTAACAGGGCAAGTCCCGTAAGTGCAGCCGAACCAATAGCAAAGCCCTTTCCGGTAGCGGCAGTAGTATTACCCAAAGAGTCGAGGGCATCCGTACGTTTACGCACTTCCACACCCAGACCGGACATTTCAGCGTTTCCGCCCGCATTATCAGCAATAGGACCGTAAGCATCCGTAGCAAGCGTGATGCCCAGGGTAGAAAGCATACCTACGGCGGCAATACCGATACCGTAAAGTCCCATGCCTACATTATTGAAATCGAACCCCGATGCAAACAGGTAGGAAGCAATGATACCGACTACCACAGCAATCACAGGAATTGCAGTAGACAACATACCCAAACCGATACCGGAAATAATTACCGTAGCCGGGCCAGTCTTTCCGCTTTCGCTCAACTTCTGGGTAGGACGGTAAGATTGTGAGGTATAGTATTCCGTAGAACGTCCGATGATGATGCCGACTACCAGACCGACTATAACGGCACAAGATATCCACATCCAGTTATCAAGTTTCAATAGCCAAAGAATAAAGAACGTAGCCACTACAATCAGTACGGAACTTAGGTTCGTACCGAGAGCCAACGAAGCGAGCAGGTCTTTCATCTTCGCATTCTCCTTGGTACGTACTGCGAAGATACCGATAATAGAAAGAAGAATACCTACGGCTGCAATCAGCATCGGAGCTATAACAGCTTTGAATTGCATGGCCGTATCTCCCGTATGAATAAAGGCAGCGGCACCCAGAGCGGCAGTTGCCAGGATAGAGCCACAATAGCTTTCATAGAGGTCTGCACCCATACCGGCTACATCGCCTACGTTGTCACCTACGTTATCGGCAATCGTTGCAGGGTTACGCGGGTCATCTTCGGGAATACCGGCCTCAACCTTACCTACCAGGTCGGCACCTACATCGGCAGCTTTCGTATAAATACCTCCACCTACACGGGCAAAGAGCGCTTGTGTGGAAGCACCCATTCCGAAAGTCAGCATGGTGGTAGTGATGATGCAGAGTTTATGAGTCGGAGTCAAAACATCTTCCGGTATAACCGCATTCAATAACAGATACCAGAAAGAAATATCGAGCAAGCCCAAGCCCACTACAACCAGTCCCATTACCGCACCGCTACGGAAAGCGACGCGCAATCCCGCATTCAGTGAACTACGGGCAGCATTTGCTGTGCGTGCCGAAGCATACGTTGCCGTCTTCATACCGAGGAATCCGGAGAGTCCGGAGAAGAAACCGCCCGTCAGGAAAGCAATCGGTACCCAACGATTCTGTACATCGAAACCATAAGCCATAATAGCGAAAAGGATCACAAGTCCCAGAAATACCCAGCCAACTATCTTATACTGTTGTTTCAGATAAGACATCGCGCCTTTACGCACAGCGGCGGCAATCTTTATCATTTGCGGAGTACCCTCACTCTCTTTCATCATTTGCTTATGGAAATAGTAAGCAAAGCAGAGAGCTAAAACGGAAGCGGCCGGAATCAGCCAGAAAAGCAAACTGTCCATGGTGTTATTCGTATTAAAAGGTTGATTGAAAGTCTAAAAGTATTGATTTGAAACGAAATAAACAAAAAATAAATAGAATTATTTGCTTTTAAACTATATGATCTACTTTCATCACAGCTCATACAACTCACATAAACTATGCCCCAACCCTATATTTTCATACAAAAGAAGAGTTAGTTACATAAATAACAAAATAATTACTACATTTGCTTGCTATATAAAAAAAGAACCTTATGAACAAAAAATCTATTATACTATGTATCTTCTATGCATGGATGTCTATATTGTGCTACGGACAAACAGGTCGCCTATTTACAGCAGATCAGGAGTTATCGAGCAGCATGATAAATTCTATCTATCAAGACCATAACGGAATTATCTGGATTGCCACAGAAGATGGACTAAACAAATATGACGGTGCCAAATTCTCTATCTACAAAAGCGACAAAAACGATGAACACTCCTTAGCAAACAATTATGTACGTTGTGTCTTTGAAAGCAGCAAGAAGGAGTGTTTTGTAGGAACATTAAGTGGATTACAACACTACAGTGCTGATGCCGACCGCTTTACCGATATCCCACTGATTCTGCAAGATGGTATAATAGTAGAACCTAACGTAGCCGCCATAGAAGAACTGAGTAACGGAGATTTATTAGTGGGTACCGCCGGTCAAGGATTGTTCAAGATTACAAACACCCATAAAGGACTGGTCGGAATTAGCATGGAGAAAAGAATCCCTATCCCCATCGTAAATGCGCTTCACGAAGACCGTAATGGTAACCTATGGATAAGTGCCGGTGAAAATGGAATTTTCAGAATAGACCGGAACCAACAACTACACTGCTATCAGAAAGGGGCAAACGAATCAGAATATACCATTAGTAGTATTTGTGAGACCCCCGACAAACAGATTTACATTGGTTCCTTAGGTAAAGGACTACTTAAATATAATCCAACTCTCGACTTATTTGAACCCATCATCTATGCCAATCACCCTGAATTACCTGTCAAAAGTCTTCTTCTTGCCACGCCGGACGAAATATACATTGGAACTGACGGATACGGTTTGAAAGTATATAACATTCAAAGTCGCACTATCACAGAAAATCAGTTAAACATCACCACTTTCAACCTTGACAAGTCAAAAATTCATTCCATTATGAAAGACCGTTTCGGCAATCTGTGGTTGGGATTCTTCCAAAAAGGGGTATTGCTGATTCCTGCCATTGCCAATGGTTTTCAATATATAGGATACAAATCCGTACGAAACAATATCATCGGTTCCAATTGTATTATGTCTGTCTGTAACGATCATGACGGCACATTATGGATAGGTACAGACAACGATGGTTTATACAAAGTGGAAAAGAATGGTAAACATACCGTCCACTTCCCTCCTACACAGGAAACCGGCTCAGTACCTTCAACCATCATGAGTATCTACGAAGACTCGCGTCAGAATCTTTGGATAGGTTCATACATGCAAAGTATGGCTAAGATTGACAAAGAAACCGGCCATTGCCAATATTTCAAAAGAAAAACCGATGCAGACAGCAAAGAAGGGAAACTGCGTGTATACAGCTTTGCAGAAGACAAACACGACCGACTCTGGATAGGCACCATGGGTAACGGACTTTACTACATAGATCTAAACACCGAAACCTTGCATCGCTATGAACAAGAAGACAGTACATACTATGCAACCGGCAACTTCTTGCCCGGTTACTGGATAACCAGCCTGTTACACAGTCATGACGAAAGACTCTATATCGGCACTTATGACGGGCTGGGTTGCCTTGACCTGAAAACCATGCACCTTGCCACCGCTTTCAACACCAATACACTCCTTCCAAATTCCGTCATCCATTCCCTTTATGAAGACAAAGAAGGCACTATATGGATAGGCACATCGGAGGGGCTGAAAGCCATGCATCCCCAAGAATATAAAATACGTGAATACACACAAAAAGACGGACTGCCTGGTGACATCATATGCGCCATCACCCAAGATATCAATGGCGCTTTATGGTTCAGTACCAACCACGGGATAGCACGCTACAACCCACAAAAAGGCAACTTTACCCCTTATTATGCCAATGATGGCCTGCAAGGTAATGAGTTCAGCAAAAGAGCCGTTTGTACCGACAACAACGGACATATTCTGTTCGGTGGAATTAACGGGGTTACCTATTTTAATCCTGCAGAAATAAAAGATATAGCTACCACTCCTTCCGTGCATCTCACCGGTTTCTATATACACAATCAAAGCGTCAACAGTAATACGTTGTCCGAAGGAAGAAGAATCATAGAAACCTCCGTTATGAATGCTCAACAGTTCAATCTGTCGCACAAACATAATTCTTTCAGCATGGAGTTTTCTGTCATGGAATTCTTCAATCCTGAACGCATTACTTATATGTACTCAGTCAACAACGGACAGTGGGTGACTATGCAATCAGGTATTAACCGGATATCTTTTAATGACATGACACCCGGCACTTACAAGTTCAGTATCAAGGCCAAAGATTATACTTTCTATTCCGAACCTAAAAATTTCATTGTCAATATCTCTCCCGCATGGTATGCATCAAATTGGGCCAAAGGAGTGTACCTGCTGATAGCACTGACCATAATTTACATCATTGGCGCACAGATACGCCATCGCTATCAAGTTCACCAAAAATTATTAGAACACATACATGCTGAAGAAATCAACGAGGCCAAGTTACAATTCTTCATCAACATCTCTCACGAAATCCGTACCCCGGTCACCCTTATCCTCAGCCCCCTGCAAAAACTAATGAGCAAGGACAGAAACGAAGAACGCCAAAAAAACTACCAAACCATCTCGCGTAACGCTGGACGTCTCCTCCAATTGGTGAATCAGCTACTGGACATCCGCAAGCTTGACAAAGGCCAGATGCAACTGAAATTTAGAGAAGTAGAAATAGTAGAGTTTATACGTAATCTATCCAGTAGCTTCGAATATCAGGCAAATGCCAAAAAGATTAGCTTGAACTTCCATCCCGATACAGAAGAACTACGTGCCTGGATAGATCCTGAAAATCTTGATAAGGCCATATTCAATGTACTCTCAAATGCATTTAAGTTCACCGAATCAGGAGGAGAAATCAATATCTACCTGCAAACACATGAAGCGTACGAAACAAAACCAGCTTATTTTAAGATTGTAATAGAAGATAGCGGTACGGGTATTGACGAAAAAGAAATAGAACGTATTTTCGACCGTTTTTATCAAGTTGCCAACAGATTAAATAATTCAGGTACCGGAATCGGTCTACATTTGACCAAATCGCTAGTTGAATTACATAAAGGAACAATCCATGCCGAAAATAATAAAGAAAAAGCCGGTTGCCGATTCATCATTCGCCTGCCATTAGGAAAAGAACACTTGAAACCGGAGGAAATAGAAGAAACTAACACTGAAGGACAGATCGCATCTGACAATAATCCGGTGTTACCCATATTCTTACCTGAAAATGAGGAAAAAGAAAGAATACGCACCAAAACCAAATATCGCATACTGATAGCAGATGATAATGAAGAGATACGCAGATACATACGTCAGGAACTAACCCCCGACTACCACATAACTGAATGTAACAATGGACAAGAAGCTTTTGAGCAAATCATAAAGGATGCACCCGACGCCCTTATCAGTGATGTCATGATGCCGGAAATGGATGGAATGACCCTCTGCCGGAAAATAAGACAAAACATTCTTGTCAGCCACATTCCGGTCATCCTGCTGACTGCCAAAATTAATGAAGAAAGTAATCTGGAGGCTTTAGAAGGAGGAGTGGATGCCTATATCACAAAACCGTTCAATATAGACGTTCTGAAAAAAACAATCCGAAATGTCATCTACAGGCACGAACTGATAAAAAACACCTTTAACGGAAGTATGGAACAAACAGATAAGGTACAACCGATTGAGGTTCAATCACCGGATGAAAAGCTAATAGCACGTGTAATGGCCATCATTAACAAGGAAATGGCAAACCCAAATCTCAGCGTGGAAATGATTGCAGCAGAAGCAGGAATCAGTCGTGTACACTTATATCGCAAAATAAAAGAATTCACCAACCAATCACCACGCAACTTTATACGCAATGTCCGGTTGAAACAAGCTGCCCTCCTACTTGCACAGAAACACCATAACATCACGGAAGTGGCAGAGGCGGTAGGTTTTGCCAACACCACTCATTTTTCGACAGCGTTCAAGGAATTATTCGGTGTCTCGCCCACTATCTATATGGAACAGAGTGCCAACAACGCAAAGTCCAATATCGTGGATACCATGGAGAAAAATAAAGTGGAATGAAATAAAGCAGACTGTCGGGTTTATCAGTATAAGCACAATAGTTTAACAGCAATAGCCTGAAAGTTTACCGGTAATAATAGGTCGCTCAGTTCTATATTCTCTTTTTGAATTTTAGAAAATCCACAATTACCTTTTGATCAAAAAGTAAGAATATCAAACTAAGCGACCTAATTGTTAACCCCTTATAGGTCAATCTTGCATACGTACATTAATAAATTGTCGTAAAAGTCTATACATTCCGGTTCAATCTCTGTATCCCGGATTCTGATAGGCCATCTTTTCTTCTTTGGTCATTTCCATACCGTCCAATTGTCCTTGCGGAATGGGACGAAGATAATGGAACGCTTCGATAGTACGACGGTAAGTTTTCGGGGTATGATCTCCCTTATCGTTTCCACAAATCACATACTCATCAGCATATTCATTCCACTTTTGTGTACGAACAAGGTCGAACCAGCGATAACCCTCACCAAAGAACTCGCGTGAACGTTCATCAAGAATATAGTCGATATCAATGGTAACCGGAGTGGCGGCAACCATTTCCGCACTATGGTCTTCCAATACTTCTGCATTAAGAGCATTACTGAATGTCCATTTACCGGCACGTGCACGAAGAACATTCACCAGTTCGCGCGCATTCTTTCCGCTCTTAGTAGTCGCACCCTCTACTGCAGCCTCAGCAGCCACCAAATAAAGTTCAGAAAACTTAGCTATATTGTAAGGACGAGTACTACCTGCATTCGGCTGGCCTGTACCTGTACCGTTATCCGTACGATACGGACCTAATTTCCACAGTCCAGGAAATATACGACGGCTGATTCCACTGGGATTCATTACCCAATCGGCACGTCCGGGCAGAGTACCTGCGCCTAAATTACCCAAATTGGAACCATAGGCAACGTTAGGATCCTCTTCAAGCAAGAAAGAGAAAATTGGTTCCCCTTCTTTTACCATCATTCCGTTGGCGTTTTCCACTGCATCCCAATTGGCACCATTGGTTGACCAATTTCCACGATATACTGTCGTGAAAGTTCCATCATAACGAGAGTCATTCACTTTATCAGCGAAAGTGTGAGTAAACACCCCATGAGGAGGAGCCATACGAGTCCAAGGGCGACCATAAGCCTGCTCTGCCACACGAATGACAGGAGCCACAGTGACACCGTTCACTTTAGATTGCGCATCCGTATAATTCCAGTTCATCATCCATCCGGCAAAGTTATCGGGAGCGCCACCACCACCGTATGACAAGCTACCACCATTATAATATTCATCTTCTTGAGTATGGTCAGCATAAAGCAAGATTTCCTTATTGCGATCATTAACTCCTGCATTCACTTTCCAGAAACTTTCTTCCAAACCGAACGGACCAGGATTCTCTATGGCTTCTACAGCGATATTATAAGCTTGCTGGAAATACCAAGCCGCATCATGTCCATCAGGATCGGTCCTCTGACATTCCGGATAAGTAGGAATATTGTTCGGATTCTTCAACCACCATGCATAAGTCAGATAAGCTTTTGACAAATAAAGACGAGCCACTGTTTTAGTCAAACCACCCGTCATACGAGGATTGTCCGGCAAATTCTGAACAGCTGTAACCAAATCAGGGAAAACAACTTTAGTATAAACTTCCGGTACCGTATTACGCACGGACGTGCGTGACGGAGTAATGTTGAAAGCCAACTCACCAGAGCCCAAGTCCAAGGGTACACCACCGAAAGTCTGAGCCAGCAGGAAATAGTACATGGCACGGAAGAAACGCGCTTCGGATATCAAAGATTCTGATATACCCACTTCTCCGCCATTAGCAATCACACCGTTGCAAGTATTGATATTAGTAAATGCCATACCCCATAATGCATCCGCACGGCAAGTAGAAGAGGTCAGGTTTCCTACTCCCGAAAGATCGGCATCCTTAAAGTTGCCGTCGGCGCTTTGTCCGTAAGTAGCCTCGTCCGTACCCGTAAGACAGGAATTGTAGTAATAAGCCTGTCCGTAGATGTCGCGCAAATAAGAATACATGGAAGTAATACCGCCTTCCACACCTTTTTCCGTTTTAAAGAAAGTTGGATCATAGCTGCTACGAGGTTGTTCGTCTAGGATATCGGAACAAGAAGTTGCCAAAAGCAGACCCAAAGCAGCGGTTCCAAGAACTCTTATAGGAGAATATATCGATTTCATCTTCATAATACTTTAGAATGTCAAGTTAATACCAAATAAATAGTTACGCGTAGAGGGTGAGTTCGTACCTACTGTCAGGAAACGTCTCTGAAAACCTACCACTGCTACATTCTCATCACCATAGGAGTTTGTCTCCGGATCAAGCCCGGTTTCCTTATGGAACGGAGAACAGATTACAAACGGGTTCTGGATCGTTACGTATGCACGCAATCCTTGTACTCCCAGTTGTTTCAGCCAACGTTGGTTGTCCATGTTGTAGCCCAATGTAATGGTGCGTACTTTCCAATATGAAGCGTCAAAATATCCCAACGTAGAACCATACTTCGGATTATCACCACTTTGAATGCCACCCGGTTTCGGATATTTAGCATTGGTATTCTCTTCTGTCCAGTAGTCTACATCTACCTGTCCACGACGGCCGCTCAACATATTCAGATAACCGCTGGAATGGTGAAGCGTACTCAACAACTTACCGCCACACTTGAACGCAGTAATCACATTCAGGTCAAAATTCTTATAAGCCACACGCGTACTAAAACCTCCCTGGAATTTAGACTCCAAACTCATGATCTGACGATCTTCCGGTCCGATAGCACGTACAGGAGTACCGTCCGCATTGTAATCGCCGGTATATTTCACCTTGATCATACCTACATTACCACCCGGTTCAAGAATATCGAGATAAGGATCTCCTTCTTGCCACAAGCCGACATATTCATAATCAAAAATAGCGTCAATAGGATAGCCTACAAACCAGCCATTGCCTTCATCACGGTCTTTCTTTGATGCCAACTCAACCAGTTTATTGCGGTTGGCAGAAAGATTCAGACTGGCATCCCATGTCCATCCGTTATGATTGTCAAGAATCGTACCGTTCAATGTCAACTCAAAGCCCTTATTCTCGGTTTTACCCACATTGGCCATGTAGCTACCTACACCTGATGTAGAAGGTAAGTTCACGTTCTGCAACAAATCATGTGTCTTCTGGATGTAGTATTCGAAAGTACCGGACAAGCGACCATTGAACAAAGTGAAATCCAAACCTACGTTCCATGTGGAAGAATATTCCCAGCCCAACATCGCATTGGGCATTTCTGATACGTAGTATCCCGTAGCAAAATTAGTAGGTCCGAAGTTATAAGGACGCGTATTCAGTCTACCCAATGTCTTATAAGGATCTACAGCCTGATTGGAAGTCTCACCATAACCTACACGCAATTTCAATATATCCAGCCACTCTATACCATCCATAAAGGCTTCGTTACGGATATTCCAACCGGCAGATACAGCCGGATAAGTATGCCATTGATGACCTTTTGCCAAACGTGAAGAAGCATCCGAACGAACCGTTGCCATCAACATATAACGATTATCATAAGTGTACATCGCACGCCCCATCCATGACATTAAACCTGTCTTTTGATAATTCCAGTTACTCGGATTTACAGTAATAGTACCTTCAGCACGACCAATATTGTAGTACTGGAAATACTCTGCCGGAATATCCCGACCTGCCACATGAGAACGCGTATAAACAGTTTGTTCGGCTGAATACATTCCAATGATGTTGAATTGGTGTTTTCCGATAGTGCGGTCGTAAGTCAGCAAGTTTTCAACCGCCCAGTTCGTTGTTTCCGAATGTGCCAATGCTGCAGTAGAGGGAGCATCGGGCGCCGTATTGTTAATGCCGTAACCGGTAAACTCACCCTGCTTGGTGGAACGATAGTTTAAACCAAGGTTCATACGATACTTCAATCCTTTTATCCATGGACATTGAACTTCCGCAAAAAGGTTGTTATAAGTACCGAATCCTTTACTTTCGTTCAACCATTTCTCTTCCAAATTCTCTACAACATCGCGAGTCATCACGAATGCCTCATCCTGACTGTTATATTTTACAGTACGCTTCAAAGTACCGTCTTCGTTATACGGATTGGCTATAGGAGAAACAGACAATACGCCATACAGACCGATGTTGTTGCCTTTAGTCACATTGTAATTGCTGTTTGTGGTAAGGCCAAAACGGAAGTATTTACCTACACCTTGATCGAACGAACCACGCAATGAATAACGGGTATAATTCTGTGTAGGAATCACACCTTGATCTTTGTAGTATGCACCACCAAAACTGTAGTTTCCACCTTGCGTACCACCTGAAATATTAACATCATGGCTGGTAACAAAACCATTACGGTACATCAGATCCTGCCAATCGGTATTGACATCATCCGATTCATCCATAGAATTCTCAAATTTACCTGCATATTTACGCATTTCAGCAAACTTTTCACCGTTCATCATAGGATATTTGGAGAATACCTTTTTCAAACCTACATAACCATTATATGATACTTTGGCAGGAGCACCGGTCACACCTTTATGAGTTGTAATAAGGATAACACCATTGGCACCGCGCGAACCATAAATAGCCGTTGAAGAAGCATCTTTTAAAATATCCATACTCTTGATGTCGCTGGGATTGATATCAGTAAGGCTACCCATAAACGGTATTCCATCCAACACAATCAACGGGTCGTTAGTAGCACTCAAAGAACGTGTACCACGAATACGTATCTGCATAGTGGCACCCGGACGAGAAGATGTCTGTGACATATCCACGCCGGCAATACGGTTTTGCAGAGCATAAGATACATCAGCGGCAGGTACTTCACGCAATTTGTCGCCGCCTACAGATGCAATAGATCCCGTTACATCCGACTTGCGTGCCGTACCATAACCGATTACAACAACTTCTTCCAATGCTTTGGAGTCTTCTTTCAGTATAACCTTAAGTTCGGTTTCATTTTCTACCGGAATTTCCTGCGTCACATATCCTATATAAGAAATTACGAGCGTAGCTCCTTTCTGCACTGAAAGCGAGAATTTACCATCCAAATCAGTAATCACTCCGTTTGTAGTACCTTTTTCAGTCACATTAGCTCCGATAATTGATTCACTCGCATTATCATTTACCACACCTTGCACCCGGATACTTTGTGCAAAACCCCACGAGGGTATTACACTAAGTAAGAACAATAGTACCAAAGGTTTAAAATAAGAATTAGTGTTTTTCATAAAAACATTTTTTTGATTTAAATTACCATTAATTAAAAATACAAGTTCACGCATTAAGATTCGTCTTTTATGTCTTCATATACATCAATTTATAGGTTAAACATATTTTACTACTCACAACATAGTTTTTTGCATTAAAAAACTTCTCGAAGGCAAAACTATATAATAAAAAACAAATGCAAGAAAACAAATAATACACATATTTTCCTCCACGTAACATAGTACCAGTAATATGTTACATAATCGTTAATATAGGTTACTCGCGACATGGAAAGTCAGTATTAGCCAGTCATTTAATAGCTATTTTCCCAATTTATCCATCAAAATCCGCCATAATCTTCCGTTTGCTCAATGACGGCTCAATAATTACACTAAATTTGCAGTCGAAAACCGTACCCGATTGAGCACCCATGTTGTAGTATAAGTAAAATCAATAAAAACAAAGGAATAATGAAACGCACAGATTTTACTTTTAGAAAGGCATGGATGATATACACAGTATATTTTTTTCTACTCTTTACCCCAACCGCAAATGCACAGCAAACAGCCAGCCTGGTCAACCTGGAACTAAAAAACGAAAAGCTGTCTGCCGCACTGAAACAGATAGAGAAGATGGGCGGCAAGAATATCCTTTTTGCCTATGAAGAGACGGAGAATTATCACGTAACAGCAAGTATCCGTAAACAGACGCAAGGCGAAGTCATCCGCACAGTACTGAAAGGAATACCCCAAAGGATGATTCTGTTTACCTCAAATGATAACTCCGTTTACACGCCGAGGTAAAGGTCGTTACATACGGCGGTAATGTCTTGTTTCATAAAAAAGACACAAAAAGAGAAGTTTTCGGACAGATGTTCACGGAGCTATATCCCCGTCTGGTGCGCTACGCCACCCAACTATTGGGCGACGGAGAAGAAGCCCGTGATATTGTGGGTAGTGTGATGGAGCAGGCGTGGAAACAATTCGAAAAGCTGGAACCGGAAAACCGGGGAGCCTGGCTTTACACTGCCGCACGTAATGCCTGCCTTAACCGTCTGAAGCATCTGCAAGTAGAAGCCACCAATCTGGAAGCATTGCGCGAAGCCACCCGCATGGACGTAGCGACCGACTACCGGGAACATGAGCGACTACTGCAACAGGCGGAAAGCATTGCCCGTAACCTACCGGAACCGACCTGCACGGTATTGCGGCTCTGCTATTATGAACATAAAACCTATCGGGAAGTAGCCGAACAACTTGGCATCAGTCCCGACACCGTAAAGAAACATATATCCAAAGCTTTGCGTACCTTGCGCGAAGCAATGACCCTGAAAGGAGGAAACCGATGATGGAAGAGAAAAAAGAAAATGATTTCAAGATGGATACTGAAGACCTCAGATTACTGAATGCCTTCGGGGAAGCACTCGGAGACTTACCTTCGGAAGAAGAAACCCGCGCGGCATGGAATGCTTTTGCCTCCCGGCAAGACGCCCAAAAACGCAGACGCATCATACAGATGTGGACTTCCGGCATTGCGGCTGCCATCGTAGTGCCGGCAGCGCTTATCGTGCCCCGCATTATCAGCGAAGACACAATACAAGATATTGAAATCTTTGCGGCCCTGGATGTTCCCGAAGCAATCATCACCTCGGAGAGCAATGGCAGGATTACTCTTTCAACTCCCCCAGCCACTACCACGCAAATCATTCTGGACGATGGTACACAGGTTACACTCAGCGCCAATTCCCGCCTGGAATATCCTAAACAATTCCCCACAGAGGGGACCCGTGAAGTCCATCTGACAGGAGAAGCACGTTTCGAAGTGGCAAAAGATAGTACACGTCCTTTCATTGTTTCTTCCAGTAAGATGCAGAAACAGGTATTGGGCACGGTATTCGATGTAAATGCCTATCCGGGAAAAGTAGCGGCAGTTACTTTATTTCAGGGCCGCGTCCGCATCAGCGACAAAAAACAAACACGGCAGAAAGACATATTGCCCGGACAGCAAGCTATATTGTCTGAAGATAATGGTTTCACCATAGCCGAAGCACAACTCACCGCAACGGAAGGATGGACCAAAGGAGAGTTCAGCTTCGATGATGCCGAACTGGCGGAGATTATGAAGTCTGTCGGCACATGGTATAATGCCAGTATCATCTTTCATTCGCCCGACTTGCTGAAACAACGCATTCATTTCCGCTTCCCGCGAACAACTTCCTTGGAAGAAGTAGTGCAAGCACTTAATGATCTGGGAATAGCCAAACTGGAACAAAAAAGGGAAAAGTAATCATCAGCGATTATTCTCCCAAACATTGATATACAGGGGGAAGAGCCGGAAAGCTCTTCCCCCTGTATTTATTATTCTACTGTCACAGCCGTACCGCAAGCGGTTACCATCAGCATACTACCGCTTCCACCTACAGTTTCATAATCCAAATCCACGCCTATCACGGCATTTGCTCCGAGAGCTCTGGCGTGTTCCTGCATTTCACGCAGGGCGATATCTTTCGCTTCGCGCAGCACTTCCTCATAAGAGCCGCTACGTCCGCCCACTACATCGCGGATGCTGGCAAAAAAGTCACGGAATACATTGGCACCGATAATCGTCTCGCCTGAAACGATACCGTAATAGCGGGTGATACGTCCACCCTCGATAGTTGGGGTTGTTGTTACTAACATAATCTTTCTCTATTTATTTAAGTTATTTGTACCCTATTAGACGCACGAATAGAGCGAAAAGTTGCAGTAGCGAGAGCTTTTATACCTCTTCATTATAATAAAAAAACAAAAAAGAGAGCACCTATATATGAGCAAAGTCAGCATTTATCTATCTTTGTGCCGAAGAAATGGAAACAAAGCATTTTATATTTAAAATAATGCTGTATCTGGTCGTAGTGCTTTTTGCTCTGCAACCAGAAGATTATAATTCCTTTTCCGAGAACGAACCTCCCTTTCTTTGCATCGAACAAAATGAGCATCATTCGTCGGGAGAGTTTAACGATGAAGCTGTTATCTCACGTACACTTTCTTTAAACCGTGCGCGCAAGCTCTGTGCAGAGACTACGACTACTTATACTTTCTCTACTGAGAACGCTAATTTATATCAATACAGTGACGGTAGCCAACCGTGCAACCTCAGGAGCGTATATTCACCCGAACGCTCCCTACTTTGTATATACCGGCTTTAGCACAAGTCCTTCTATTACCGTATTTTTATATTCTATCCGGGACGAATCATACATTCGTTCCGCTATGTCTAATTAATAAACTTATATATGGGACTTGTTATATTATATTTAACCATTGCATTATCATTATCATTTTTATGCTCCATCCTGGAAGCTGTTTTATTATCTACCCCAATGTCGTACATCTCCACCAAAGAGAAAACACACGGGAAAAGCGCTATTTTATTAAAGAAGTTCAAACAAGACATCGACCGGCCTATTGCCGCCATATTATCTCTGAATACCATTGCCCACACCGTCGGTGCGGCCGGTGTCGGTGCCGAAGCGGTAAAGATATTCGGAGAAGCTTACTTCGGTGTAATCTCCGCCATACTGACTATCTTAATTCTCGTTCTCTCAGAGATCATTCCTAAAACGATAGGCGCCTGCTACTGGCGCACACTGGCACTTCCATCAGCCCGTATCATTAATTTCCTTATTATTATCTGTTATCCCCTGGTGTGGTTGTCCGAGCTGATTACCCGTCTGTTTTCTTCCGGCAAACAAGAATTATCCGTAAGCCGCGAAGAGGTTTCGGCTATGATTTCCATCGGGGTAGAAGAAGGTGTTTTCCAGATGAAAGAAAACAAGATGATACAAAACCTCATTAAACTGGATAAAGTAAAATCACAATCCATTATGACTCCCCGTACTGTAGTGGCAACAGCTCCCGAAAGTATGTCTCTGAAAGAGTTCTATCAGGATGGAAAGTATAAGTTTTACTCTCGTATTCCAATTTATAATGATAGCGAAGATTATATCACAGGATATGTGTTGCGGCAGACTGTACTCGAAAAGTTAGCAGAAGACAGATTCGATATGTGTCTGAAGGATGTGGCCCGCCCTATCCTTTCCTTCCCGAAGAATAGTCCTGTTTCCACGGTTTGGGAACAGATGCTTGAAAAGAAAGAGCATATTTCAATCTTGATTGATGAATATGGCTGCTTCTGGGGAATTGTCACAATGGAGGATATTATCGAAACAGCCTTAGGTTTTGAGATTGTGGATGAAAAAGACTCCGTAACGGATATGCAGAAGCTGGCACGGGATAAGTGGCAGAAGAAGCTGGCAGAGGCGAAAATTAATGATTAGTGATTAGGGGGTAGTGATTGGCGCTATGCGGATGGTTATCACTAATCACTACCCCCTAATCACTAATCAAAACATCTTACCGACACGTTCAATACCTGCCACCAAGACATCGATTTCTTTTTTTGTATTATAGATTCCAAAGGAAGCACGCACTGTTCCTTCTATGCCGAGGCGTTGCATCAGCGGTTGGGCGCAATGGTGTCCTGTACGTACGGCAATACCGAGACGATCGAGCAATGTGCCCATATCGAAGTGATGAATATCACCCACAAGGAAAGAGAAGACACTCCCTTTCGCAGCTGCTTCACCAAAGATGCGCATACCAGGGATTGTTTTCAATCGCTGTGTGGCATATTCCGTCAATTCATGCTCATAAGCGGCAATCTGATCCATGCCAATGGCAGAAACATAATCGAGCGCTTTCGCCAGTCCCGTAGTACCGATATAATCAGGAGTACCGGCTTCGAATTTAAATGGCAATTCATTGAAGGTAGTACGTTCAAAAGATACATGCTTTATCATCTCACCGCCGCCCTGATAAGGGGGTAATTTATCCAGCCATTCTTCCTTACCATAAAGCACGCCTACACCGGTAGGACCATACACTTTATGACCGGAGAATACAAGGAAATCAGCATCCAGCTCTTTCACGTCCACTGCCATGTGAGGAATGGATTGTGCCGCATCTACCAGAAAAGGTACATTATGGTTATGGGCAACCTTAATCATTTCCTTGATAGGATTGACCGTACCCAATACATTAGAGACATGTACCACACTGACAATCTTTGTTCTATCGGTAAAAAGTTTCTCGTATTCATCCATCAGAAGTTCACCGCGGTCGTTCATTGGAATAACCTTCAGGTTGATACGCTTCCGTTCAGCCAGCAGTTGCCAAGGCACAATGTTACTATGATGTTCCATTACTGAAACAATCACTTCATCACCCGGACTCAGGAATTCTTCACCGAAACTGGCTGCCAACAAATTGATGCTTTCCGTGGTTCCCCTTGTAAATACGATTTCATTTATAGAGCCGGCATTGATGAACTTCCGCACTGTTTCGCGACTTGCCTCGTGCAATTCCGTTGCCTGTTGCGACAGGAAATGTACACCACGATGCACATTGGCATTGACAGAATAATATTCATCCGTTATTGCATCCACCACACAACGCGGTTTCTGTGTCGTCGCCCCATTATCCAAATAGACTAATGGTTTGCCGTACACTTCACGGGAAAGTATGGGAAAATCGGCTCTTATCTTTTGAATATCATACATGTTGTTTAGGTATTAATATATTCTCACTTACATATCGCACAGCCTTGGCACTTATTCAGTTCGCCACGGAAACGTTTCTCAACCAAGAGATGTAAGCGATCCTTCAAAGCATCCAGACGAATGGTATCAATTACTTCGTTCACGAAGGCAAACATCAGCAACAAGCGGGCTTCACGTGCCGGAATACCGCGCTGGCGCATATAGAAGAGTGCATTTTCATCCAACTGACCAACAGTAGCGCCATGGCTACACTTTACATCATCGGCATAAATTTCCAGTTGTGGCTGCGTATACATACGTGCCTCGCGTGTGGCGCAAAGGTTCCGGTTCGTTTGCTGCGAACTGGTATGTTGCGCATCCGGACGCACTAACACCAGACCAGCAAATGCACCGACAGACTGATCATCGAGCACATACTTAAAGAGTTCATTACTCGTACAGTTAGGCACAGCATGGTCGATGATTGTATTATTATCTACATGCTGATTCTTATCTGCAATGGCCATACCACAAAGGTTGATTTCAGCGCCTTCACCTGCCAACAATACTTCAGTGGTATTGCGGGAAGTACCGTTATGCAAGGTCATGCCATTCAGCAATACATTGCTGTTGGCTTCCTGTTTCACATACATATTGCTGATACGTACGGTACTTGTGTGCGTTTCTTCCAGTTCGTAAAGATCAAAGACAGCATTCTCACCTACGAACACTTCTATCACCTGGGTTGCCAGGAAGTTCACGGCATCCATGGCATGATCACACACCAACATACGTGCCTGTGCGCCATCTTCCAGTACAATCAATACCCGGCGGTTCACCAAGAAGTTCACATCCCCCCGCAGGATGTTTACCAACTGGATAGGACGTTCCAAAGCAACATTCTTAGGTACATATAACAACACACCGTCTTGTGTAAAAGCAGTGTTGAATGCTGTCACTCCGTCTTTTGAAGTATCTGCCAGCTTGCCATAGTATTTCTTTACCAGTTCCGGATACTTCTCTGCCATCTCCTTCAAACTACCGAAGATAACTCCTTCAGGTAGATGTGAAGCAGGTAATGCTTTATTATAAAAAGCATCATTCACTACAAAGTACAGGGAGGTACTCATATTGGGTACATCGCATTTGAATACTTCATAGGGATTTACCGGAATATCCAGACGGTTCAGGTTCAACCCATAGTCCGGTTCAAAGAACTTGCTGACATCGGTATATTTATATTTCTCCTGTTTACGGGTAGGAAAGCCAAACCGCTCAAAGTCGGCAAACGCAGTGGCACGAGGGGTATTCATCACCTCGGTGCTGTGCTGGCATATCATCGCTTCCGTCTGGGAGAAAAGATCTATGTATTGTTGTTCTGCATTCATAATTTATTCTCCCAACTCCTTCTTAATCCAATCATACCCCTTCTCTTCCAGTTCCAGAGCCAATTCCGGTCCCGCAGTCTTCACGATACGACCTTTATAAAGCACATGTACGACGTCAGGTTTGATATAATCCAGTAAGCGTTGGTAGTGAGTGATGACAATGGTACCGTTCTCCGGTGTTTTCAGCTTATTCACACCTTCGGCTACGATACGCAAAGCATCGATATCCAGTCCGGAATCCGTTTCATCCAGGATGCTCAATTTCGGTTCCAGCATCGCCATCTGGAAGATTTCATTCCGCTTCTTCTCACCACCTGAGAAACCTTCGTTCACTGAACGGTTAGCCAGTTTATTGTCCAGTTCCACAATGGCACGCTTTTCACGCATCAACTTCAGGAACTCACTTGCACTGAGAGCAGGCAGATGATTGTATTTACGTTGCTCATTCACCGCTGCACGCATAAAGTTGACCATACTCACACCCGGAATTTCTACCGGATATTGAAAGCTGAGGAAGATGCCCTCATGGCTACGGTCTTCCGGTGAAAAATCCAAAAGGTTCTTACCACAGAAAGTCACGCTTCCCTTTGTTACTTCAAAGGCAGGATTACCTACCAATACAGCCGAAAGAGTGCTCTTACCGGAACCGTTCGGTCCCATAATAGCATGCACCTCACCTGCTTTTACCGACAGGTTGATGCCTTTCAATATCTCTTTGCCATTTACACTGGCATGCAGGTCTTTTATCTCTAACATGATATTTATTTTTTTATTTTAAACTTATCCTACGCTGCCTTCCAGCGAAATAGCCAACAACTTCTGAGCCTCTACCGCAAACTCCATAGGCAGCTTATTAAGCACTTCCTTAGCATAACCGTTCACTATCAGCCCTACAGCATCCTCCGTAGAAATGCCACGTTGGTTGCAATAGAATATCTGGTCTTCATTAATCTTGCTGGTAGTCGCTTCATGCTCCACAACTGCCGTCTCATTATGGATATCCATATACGGGAAGGTATGCGCACCGCACTTATCACCTAGCAACAAAGAGTCACACTGACTATAGTTACGCGCATTATCCGCCTTTTGAGCTACACGCACCAGGCCACGGTAAGAATTCTCACTATGTCCGGCAGAAATACCCTTGCTGACAATCGTACTGCTAGTATTCTTACCCAGATGAATCATCTTCGTACCCGTATCCGCCTGTTGGTAGTTATTCGTCACCGCCACACTGTAGAATTCAGCCGAAGAGTTATCTCCCGTCAAAATACAAGAAGGGTATTTCCACGTAATAGCCGAACCTGTCTCCACCTGTGTCCAGGAAAGTTTACTGTTCGCACCTTTACAGTTACCACGTTTCGTAACAAAGTTATAGACACCGCCTTTACCTTCGGCATCACCCGGATACCAGTTCTGTACAGTGCTGTACTTCACTTCCGCACGTTCATGCACCACAATCTCCACGATAGCAGCATGCAACTGGTTCTCATCGCGCATCGGAGCCGTACAACCTTCCAGATAGGAAACATACGAATCATCATCCGCCACAATCAGCGTCCGCTCAAACTGACCTGTATTACGCGCATTGATACGGAAATACGTGGACAACTCCATCGGGCAACGTACCCCTTTCGGGATATATACAAACGAACCATCGGAGAATACCGCTGAGTTCAGTGCAGCAAAAAAGTTGTCACGGTATCCCACAACGGAACCAAGATACTTCTGTACCAAATCCGGATGTTCACGTACAGCTTCACTGATGGAACAGAAAATAATTCCTTTCTCCATCAATGTTTCCTTGAACGTAGTCTTCACAGATACGGAGTCCATCACAGCATCTACAGCCATGCCACTCAACGCCATCTGTTCTTCCAAGGGAATGCCCAGCTTATTGAAGGTTTTTATCAACTCAGGATCTACCTCGTCCATACTCTTCGGAGTATCTTTTTTCTTCGCCAACGGATCGGCATAGTAGGAAATAGCCTGATAATCTATCTCAGGAATACGGAGATGTGCCCATGTAGGCATCTCCATCGTCAACCAGTGACGATATGCTTTCAGACGGAACTCCAACAGCCATTCCGGCTCGTTCTTTTTCGCAGAGATCAGCCTTACAACGTCTTCATTCAGCCCACGCTCAATGACTTCCGTATGCACATCGGTGGTGAAGCCGTATTTGTACTTCTCCTGCGTTAGTTCCTTTACATATTTATTGGGTTCTTCGGGTTGCATTATGTATTAAGTATATATTGTTCTGTAACTTCTTTTGCAGCCGGGAAAAACATTCCCGCAAACGACTCTATAGGATAATATAACACGGATTCCTCCTTCATTGTTCTATTGATCATCGTATTATCCGAGTCGATAAACTCGACAACACAGATAAGCAGGCTCACCAGTAGCAGGAATTTCAATGCCCCCAATCCGGCACCCAGCCAGCGGTTCAACCAACCGAGAGAAATTGCTTCCATCGCCTTCGTCAACAAAGATGCCACCAGTAAAAACAATAACGGCACCACTACCCAGATCACAACAAATGCCAATATCTGTGCAAATGTCATAGAGTCCGTTATCCTAGAAAAGACTCTCTCCGCTACCGACACATACAGCGCTTTCGCAGCCAGCAACCCAACAATCAATCCAAGGATAGATGCCAGTTGTCTGATGAGACCTTTTATAAAACCGATGACTGCTCCCGCGCCAATCACCACCAATAGGATGATATCTATTATTGTCATAACTATATCTGAAAAAGACACGGATTACACGGATAAACACGGTTCTTCTTTTAAACCAATCCGTGAAATCCGTGTAATCCGTGTCTAAAAGATTATTTCGCTTACAGAGTCTGTTTTACTTCTATTTCTTCGTAAGATTCGATAATATCGCCTACCTTGATATCGTTGCAGTTCGTCAGGCTGATACCACACTCGAAGTTGGTACCTACTTCCTTCACGTCATCCTTGAAACGTTTCAACGCATTGATAGAACCGGTAAAGATTACGATACCGTCACGGATCAAACGAGCCTTGTCGCTTCGCTTTACTTTTCCGGTCTTCACTACCGCACCGGCTACAAGGCCTACCTTGGTAATATTGAACACTTCGCGTACCTCAATAGTTGCGGTTACCTGCTCCTTCACTTCCGGTGCCAACATACCTTCCATAGCAGCCTTCACCTCTTCGATAGCATCGTAGATCACTGAGTACTTGCGGATATCCACACCTTCGTTCTCTGCCATCTTCGCGGCGGCATTCGACGGACGTACCTGGAAACCGATGATAATGGCATCCGAAGCGGCAGCCAATGATACATCGGACTCGGAGATAGCTCCAACGCCTTTGTGGATTACATTCACCTGTACCTGTTCGGTAGACAGCTTGATCAGTGAGTCGCTCAACGCCTCAACAGAACCGTCCACGTCACCCTTAACGATAATATTCAGTTCGTGGAAGTCACCCAATGCCAGACGGCGGCCAACTTCGTCCAAAGTAAGCATCTTCTGAGTACGCAGACCCTGCTCACGTTGCAACTGTTCACGCTTGTTAGCGATTTCACGTGCTTCCTGTTCCGTATCGATTACGTGGAATGTATCACCGGCAGCAGGTGCACCGTTCAATCCCAGAATCAATACCGGTTCAGAAGGTCCGGCCTCTTTCAGGCGCTGGTTACGTTCGTTGAACATAGCTTTCACTTTACCATACGCTGTACCTGCCAGTACGATATCGCCTACGCGCAGCGTACCGTTCGATACCAGCATGGTAGCTACATAACCACGTCCCTTGTCCAATGAAGACTCGATGATGGAACCTGTAGCCTTACGGTTCGGATTTGCTTTCAGATCCAGCATTTCTGCTTCCAGCAATACCTTCTCCAGCAAATCGTTCACACCCAATCCTTTCTTTGCAGAGATATCTTGCGACTGATACTTACCGCCCCATTCTTCAACAAGGAAATTCATCGCTGCCAGTTCTTCCTTGATCTTGTCAGCGTTGGCAGTCGGTTTATCAATCTTATTAATAGCAAATACGATAGGTACACCAGCAGCCATAGCATGGTTGATAGCTTCCTTCGTCTGCGGCATCACATTATCATCGGCAGCAACAATAATGATAACCACGTCTGTCACCTTTGCACCACGGGCACGCATAGCGGTAAATGCTTCGTGCCCCGGAGTATCGAGGAACGTAATCTTACGTCCGTCTTCCAGTTTCACGTTGTAAGCACCGATATGCTGCGTGATACCACCGGCTTCACCGGCAATAACGTTCGCCTTACGGATATAGTCGAGCAATGATGTTTTACCGTGGTCTACGTGACCCATGACGGTAACAATCGGCGCACGCGGTTCCAGATCTTCTTCGGCATCTTCTTCCTCTACAATGGCCTGTGCCACTTCCGCACTGACATATTCAGTCTTGTATCCGAATTCTTCCGCCACCAGATTAATGGTTTCAGCATCCAGACGCTGATTGATAGACACCATGATACCGATACTCATACAAGTAGCAATAACCTGAGTTACGGAAACATCCATCATGCTTGCCAATTCGTTGGCAGTCACAAATTCCGTTATCTTCAGTACTTTGCTATCCGCCATTTCGCGGTCTTCCTGTTCCTGCATACGGCTGTTCGCCATATCGCGCTTGTCCTTACGATATTTGGAAGTCTTGCTCTTACCTTTGGAAGTGAGTCGTGCCAAAGTTTCTTTTACCTGCTTAGCTACATCTTCCTCACTAACCTCCTGTTTGATGATCGGTTTCTTGAAGCGATCCTTGTTATTGTTGTTACGGTTGTTGTTCTTGTTGCCACCCTGGTGATTGTTACCACCACCGGCACCTTGCTGACCACCGCCTGCATGAGGACCTTTGCCTCCACCACCACGATTGTCATTTCCACGCTGGAAGTTGGATGCATTGTTAATGTCAACCTTCTCCTTATTATTATTAATACGAAGACGTTTCTTCTTGTTGGCATTGGCATCGGCCTCTTTTTCCTTACCATCCTTCGCTTTATTGTCTTCGCGGCGGATTTCTTTGATAATCGCCTCTTTCATCTGCTTCTTCTGATCCTGACGGATTTTCTCCTTCTCTTCGCGCTCCTTCCGTTTCTCCTCTTTAGTCTTCTTCTTGGGGCGTGTAGACTGGTTCAGCGTAGCCAGGTCAATCTGACCGATGATATTGATTTTGGAAACAAACTCCGGCTTATGGATGGTGAAGATTTCATCTCCCTCCTTTGCTGGTGCTTCTTCTGCAACTGCAGGTCTCACTTCTTCCTTAGCAGCAGGTGCTACGGAAGCAGGCGTTTCCTTTTTTACTTCTTCTTTTGCCACTACCGGAGCAGGAGCTGGTTTCTCTACAACTTCCGGTTTCAGTATTTCTTTCACCACAGGAGCCGGTTCGGATTCAGGATTCGGTTCCGGCTTTGGTTCAGGCCTGGGCTCTGGTTTGGGCTCTGGCTTCGGCTCCGGTTTGATTTCCGGCTTCGGCTCCGGTTTCGGTTCTTCCTTTACCACAGATACGGGTTCTTCTACTTTCTTTTCTTCCACTTTCTCTACTACCGGTTTCCGGTTCAGCTTATCCAAATCAATTTTTCCGACAGGTTTAAACTTCGGACGTGCATCTTCGGGGACAACAGTCTTAATTTCTTCCACTTTCGGTTTATCCGCAGTTTCAGTTTCGTAACCATCTATGGATACCGATGCTTTGTTACGATCTTTATTCTGTCGTTCCTGAATAAAACGTTCCGATTCAAGTCTAAGATTCTTATCTGTACTGAACTCTTTCACGAGCAAGGCGTATTGCTCCTCGTTAATCTTTGTGTTGGGGTTTGCCTCAACGGCAAAGCCTTTCTTCTGCAAGAACTCAACTACTGTCGAAATTCCTACATTCAAATCTCTTGTTACTTTATTTAACCTAATCGTCATACTAAAAAATTAATGAATAATGTGGAGAAAGAAGTTAGTGCAAACAGAAACCAATGTCAGCAGACACTTATTCTGTCTCTGTTTCTGTTTCAGATTCAGGCTCAGCTTCAGCCTCAAACTCAGGCTCGCCTTCGCTTTCCTCAAACTCCGAACTTAAAATGTGCAATACTTCGTCCACTGTTTCTTCTTCCAGGTCGGTCTTCTCAATCAACATCTCACGCGGAGCGTTCAGCACTGCTTTTGCAGTATCGATACCAATCGCTTTGATGGCATCAATCACCCAACCGTCAATTTCATCCCTGAACTCATCCAAGTAGATATCTTCATCTTCAACAGCCTGATCCAACTCACGGAATACGTCAATAGTGTACTCAGTCAACATACTGGCAAGTTTGATGTTCAAACCGCCTTTACCAATAGCCAGCGATACTTCTTCCGGTCTCAGGAAGACTTCCGCCTTACGTTCTTCTTCGTTCAAACGAATAGAAGAAATCTTCGCAGGACTGAGAGCACGCTGAATAAACAACTGAATATTGGACGTGTAATTGATTACGTCAATATTCTCGTTGCGTAACTCACGAACGATACCATGAATACGGCTACCCTTCACACCTACACAGGCACCTACCGGGTCAATACGGTCATCGTATGACTCAACGGCAATCTTGGCGCGTTCACCAGGGATACGGGCAATCTTCTTGATGGTAATCAGTCCATCATTGATTTCGGGCACTTCCATTTCGAACAGACGTTGCAGGAATACCGGCGACGTACGCGAAAGAATGATCTTCGGGTTGTTATTCTTGTTGTCCACACGGGCTACAACGGCACGTGCCGTTTCTCCTTTGCGATAAAAATCGCTCGGAATCTGTTCCGTCTTAGGCAGCAGCAACTCGTTACCTTCATCATCTAGCAGCAGCATTTCTTTCTTCCATATCTGGTATACTTCTGCATTAATGATGTTGCCCACCTTATCAATATATTTATTATAGATACTGTCTTTTTCCAGTTCTAGAATCTTAGAAGCCAACGTCTGGCGAAGGTTCAAGATAGCACGGCGTCCAAAGTTTGCGAAGATTACCTCATCCGTCACTTCCTCGCCTACTTCATAAGAAGCATCAATCTTCTGTGCTTCCGATAATGCAATCTGCAAGTTCGGATTTTCCAAGTCTTCATCCGCCACCACTTCACGGTTACGCCATATTTCGAAGTCCCCCTTGTCCGGGTTCACGATAACGTCGTAATTCTCATCGGTGCCGAACATCTTCGCAATCACACTACGGAACGACTCTTCCAGTACGCTCACCATGGTGGTTCTATCGATATTTTTCAGTTCCTTAAATTCCGAAAATGTATCTATCAAACTGACAGTTTCTACTTTTTTGGCCATAGTCTTATTTAAAACTGATTAAGTATTTAGTATATTTTATTTCATCATACGCAAGGGTTTCGTCCTCTTCCACTAATGTGGGGCGTTTAGCGCCTTCGGGCTTTACCTTCTTTTCCACGGTTACCGTAAAATGCTGTTCATCGGCTGTTTTCAGTACGCCGCACAGCTTACGTCCGTCTTTTCTCAGTACTTCCACTTCCTTTCCGATGTGGTTGATGTACTGTTGCAACACTTTAAATGGCTGTCCGATACCGGCAGAACCTACCTCCAACTCATAATCTTCATCCTCACGGTTCAACTTGGATTCGATGTATCGACTCAGCTCTACACAATCTTCAATCCAAACCCCTTCTTTGTGGTCAATTTCCACCACAATCTTGTCGTCCGGGCTGATAGTTACTTCCACCAGAAAGTACTCTTTTCCCTCCAGCCACTCGTCAACAATTTGACAAACAGTTTTCTTTTCTATCATTGATTAACTATATAAGAACAAAAAAAGGAGCTTAATTGCCCCTCCACCTTTCATCCATTGCGGTTGCAAAGATATAAATAATCTATTCGACTACAAAATATTAGAGAAAAAAAGAATGTTTTAACGGTTAGTTGACGTAACTATTTCATTTCTGACGGGATATGAACATAATTTCCCCTCCTGATTCGCATGAATAATATAAGTTTCAGAGGTTAAGCCGCCGCATCGCCACTTTTATCTCTTTTCGCTACGACGGTTAAGGAAAATTGTAGTAGGTACTTATTCTTTCCACCATGGAGAAAGTTGCTTTCCATCACGGGGAAACTTTCTTTCCACCATGGTGGAAAGAAAGAAACTCCACGGTGGAAAGAATAAACGTTCGGATGGAAAAGGCTAACCGTTGGAAGGGAAAAAGTATAGGAATGCCTAAGAACGGAGTTAGCTATTGCATTTAGTTCATTTTTTTCCGTTTTAAGCAAAACGATGATTCGGTGTGATAGACGTCTCCAATACAAACAATAAATACTTATAAATCAAAACATTTGCAGGATTAGTCGCATACTTAAAGGGCCTCAGTATGATACTGAGATATCATCATTATAACACACCTGATAATCAACCGTTTAGATATAGCAGATTTCACATCAATAAATTAATACAAATAGTAATAAATAACACACTGTAATAAGCGGAACTACTTTATCCCCTATCGCCCTATCACTCTTTATTCGGCGTATCCCACTTCTTTGTATCCGTACAACTGATATTCAACGTCTGGTTACCCGTCTGGATGCGGAAATCACCTTTTTCCAAAATCCATTTACCGTCATAACCTACGAAAGCGAAATCGGAACCTTTTACTTTCAACGTTACGGTCTTACCTTCACCCGGCCTCAGTTCTACTTTCTCAAAAGCACGCAGGCGGCGAACATCGGGAGTCAACGAAGCTATCAGGTCACTGCTGAATAGCAGGACACTTTCTTTGCCAATACGGTTACCTGTATTCTTTACGTCAACCGTAAAAGTAAGTATATCATCGGCTGTAAAGTTGGACTTGTCTACTTTGAGGTTGCTATAAGCATAGGTAGTATAACTCAATCCGTAACCGAAAGCCCACTGTACGGACATCACGGCATCATAATCATAAGCACCCTGCATCTTCTCAAGGTCCTCACACGGCTTATAGTCATAAGTGAATAACGAGTTGATTTCTTTCGGATAGGTATAAGGCATCTTTCCGCTGAAATTAGCATCACCTGCCACGAGGTTTGCCAAAGCGTCACCACCATAGTTACCCGGAAGCATAGCGTTGATAACGGCTTTTGCTAATGGCTCTATTTCGTTGATAATGCGTGGACGGCCTTCATTCAGAACAAGGATAATCGGCTTTCCGGTCGTAGCTAATGCTTTCACCAGATCAAGCTGGTTCTTGGAAAGGAAAAGATTCGACAAGTTACCCGGAGTTTCACAATAGGAGTTCTCACCGATACAGGCAACGATATAATCGGCATTAGCCGCTGCTGCTACAGCCTTATCTATTTCAGGGATATTTTCTTCCCACCAAGCACCACCTTTTTTGTAAGTGACACCCGGTTCGTAGATGATATTGGAAGTACCGAACTTATTAGTAAACGATTCAAGAATAGTATTGTAATCAGTAGCACATTCATCAGTTCTATCACCTTGCCAAGTGTAGGACCAGCCGCCATTGAGCGTACGCATGGAGTTCACATTAGGTCCTGTCAGCAGTATTTTCTTACCGGAAACCAACGGCAAGATACCTTCTGTATTTTTCAGCAATACCACAGACTCTTCGGCAGCCCGCAAAGCAGCAGTTGCATGTTCCTCTCCACCGAACAACGGAAAATCCTGATGCCTGTAAGCAGGCGTATCGAACAAGCCCAAACGATATTTCATACGTAGCACACGGCGCACTGCATCATCAATACGGCTCATAGGAACTTCACCTTCTTCCACCAATTCTTTCAGATAGATACAGAAACTCCATTCATAAGGAACCATAGACATATCGATACCAGCATTAATAGCCACTTTAATTGCTTCTTTCTTGCTTCCGACAATCTTATCGCGGGTATAGAGGTTGTTGATATCCGCCCAGTCAGTCACAATCATACCGTCCCAGTTCAAGTCTTCTTTCAGCCACTGCGTCAACAGCTCATAGTTGGCATGGAAAGGAAGTCCATTATTCATGGCAGAGTTCACCATGACAGACAAAGCCCCCGCCTTGATACCTTCGAGGAACGGAGCAAAATGCTTCTCGCGCATGTCCTGCACAGTAATAGATGAAGGTGTACGATCTTTACCCGATACCGGAACACCATATCCCATATAATGCTTGATACAAGCTGCTACTTGTTGCTTTCCTATATTATTAGGATCACCGCCCTGGAAACCGAGGACAGCTTCGCGTCCCATCTCTGCATTCACATAGCAATCCTCGCCATAATTTTCCCAATGACGGGGCCAGCGGGCATCGCGAGCCAGGTCGAGCACGGGAGCGTATGTCCAGGGGATACTACCGGCTTTAGTTTCGTAAGCGGAAATACGGGCCCCTTCACGAACCAGTTCCCGGTTGAAAGTAGCCGCCATATTGATACCTTGGGGGAAGAAAGTACCGCCCAACGTATAGGTGGTCCCATGTATCTGGTCTACTCCATAAATACAAGGGATACCCATGGTCTTCATGGATTTATCCTGTATCTTCTTAATAATTTCCTCCCATTTCTCTTTGGATTGGGCAATGCCCTGGGGAACATTCAGGATAGAGCCTACTTTATACTTGCCGATAACAGTATCCAGCAATGCATCGTCTATCTGGAACTCTTTAGTCGGATTATCACGTTTAGTAATGACATCAATGGTAAGTTCCGTCATTTGGCCAATCTTCTCTTCGAGGGTCATCTTTTCGAGCAGTGCCTCCACCTTTTTCTCAATATTCTCGTCTCTTGGAATAGCGGGCGCTACCGTAGTTTGTGCCATAGCAGTTGACACCAGCCCGGAGAGGGCTACAAATAAGATCAATTTTCTACTCATGGTTTTGTTTTTTATTTAATAAGATAGTTTTATCTTACTTATTTCTGACCTGCCATGCTTCTACAGTAGTCACGGATATAGTTTATAATCAGGAAACAAGCCGGTTCAAGCACTGTGCCGTGATTAAAACCTTGCAGTTCGTACAAAGCAGACTTCTTGTTCCCGATATTCTTTAGCACCGAAGCAAGCAATGCATTTTCTTCCCAACGATCCGCCATTTCCAGGTTACGGTCACCAGTAATCAGTATTATGGGAGGGGTATCTTTGCGTACACGATTCACAGGGGCATACTCATCAATAACAGGAATACCATTCGGCAATCCCCGTTCTTTGCGAATAGTGAAGTGGGTTACGGTCTGCCCGCTAACAGGAAGATAAGCGGCTACTTTATCGGCATCCGCACCATAAGCTTCCATATACTTTTTATCCATAGCCAGCATTAATGAAAGATAACCTCCTGCCGAATGACCGGAAACAAATATCTTATCTTTACTACCACCGAATTCTTCTATATGGCTGAATGTCCACGCCACAGCCGCGGCAGCATCTTCAATATAAGCAGGATTTTGGGCTTTGGGACTCAAGCGATAATTCACCGCTACTACAGCAAAGCCTCTATTCATCAATTCTTGTGGAATATGCTTACCGCCACCTTCCAGTCCCCCACCATGAAACCATACAATGGTAGGGAAATCTTTCTTGTCCACCGGATAGTAGACATCCAGTTTACAACGTTCTTTTCGATAGGCATCAGTTTCCTCATCGGAAACATAAGAAAGGTCTTTATCCGTTTTATACACTCCTTGTGCATGCAGGGTAAATATACAGAATAATAGCAACAGGAGAGTCACTTTCCTTTTCATGGCATCTTCATTTAAAGTTTTGCAACTGCAATATTAGGCAATTTATCTAAGAAAGTTACTCTTCAGGTACTGAAATATAGCATCTATTCGTTACATTTGTACCTTTCTTAAAACTTCAAACTTTATGGCACATCGTCTGAATACTAACAAACAGTTTATGGTAGGCAACGGCATCCTGGCTTTTGCTGTTATTTTCGTAGTAGTCATCTTCGTTTACATGAGTCTGCGTCTGGATAAAAAGAAAGATGAAGACCGGAATTTCATTGAAACATATACCATTACATTAACGAAAGGATTTGTAGGAGACTCCTTATCACTAATGATTAATGACAGCGTACTGGTGAATAAAAAAATAACAGAAGAGCCATTCAGCATTGACGTGAAACGTTTTGCCGAACAGAGCGCACTGCTTATTGTGGATAATGAAACCGAAAAACTTTCCTTGTTCGAACTAAGCGAAAGAGGGGGAACCTATCGTTTTGAAAAAGAAAATGAGGAAGTAAAACAGTTATCACAGAAATAGATAGACTATACCCACTGTATTACTAAGTCTCACCGACCTCTCATCTGCTCCCCACCTTCTCCCTGTTCTATAGTAAGGAGTAGGTAGGGAGTGGGTAAAACGATCCTATATTTCCGTGCGGTATTCTTTCAGCTCTTTCCGCAATGCCTGGGCTTTTCCTTCCGTCAGTTCGTCGAGAAGTGCCCAGAAACGCTCTCCATGATTCATTTCGCGAGTATGAGACAATTCATGTAAGAGCACATAGTCTATCAGGTGCTTCGGAAGTAAGACCAGATAGAAAGAAAGATTTATGTTACGCCGTGCCGAGCAACTGCCCCAACGCCCACTGCTGGAATTGATTTTTACACTTTGATAAGGCAGGTTATGCTTTTGCGAAAGCATATACAGACGGGGTGGAAGAATAATCTTCGCATTACGCCGCAAGGCTTCTTCAATGACTTTACGCAACCATGCCTGTAATCCTTCATCCGAGAAATCGGCTCCCGGAGGACAAATAATCTGCATCTCGCCCAGTTCGGAACGCGAAAGAAAGCGTTCACGCTGTCCGCTTACAAGACTTAGCTTGAAGAACTCCGTATCTATCCGGAAGTTCAAGTCTATCAAAGGACGGGTATGTTTTTTACGGGCTATCCGCAGACGAGGACGCAACTGTTCTATTGCATCCTTCACCTCTTTCATCGTAGTTCCGGGCGAAACGGTTACATAGACGGCATCTTCCCGCGTACGGAAAGTCAGGCGCCGGGCACGGGTATTCACCTTAATAAGGAAACGCCCAAGTTCATTATCTTCCAATACATTTTCCAAAACAATAAAATCTCCCAATGAATAAACAGACAAATGAACGAAATATCATCCGAATATACAAGTGATCGGGCAACCAAAAACGGACAAGTGTCCGAAAATGAACACATGCTTCAAAAGAAGACATTCTATATATCAACACTTTATAGATTTGGCATGAATATTGACTTATATAACATGACCGGACGTTCACTAAAAAGTTTCTGAAAAAAAGAGAAAAAAACATGCAACCTTTTTTAAGTAACTTACGTCTAATAGGTAAACAGGAATAATATATATGAATAATTATAAAACTAAAGAAATTATGAGAAAGTTAGCAAGTCTTATCACATGTATCTGTTTAATCATCAGTACAACAGCGTGTTCACAAAGCAAGAACTACAGTTCCGGTAACTGGAGCAATAAGAAAGTAGTAGCCAGCAATACTTACGTAACCAAGGACATCAAGGTAGACAATTTCAAGAAAATCAGCGTAGCCGGCAGTCCGGATGTTACGTTTACCCAAAAATCGGGACATCCTGAAGTGGAGGTCTACACTTCAGACAACATTATAGACTTACTGGATATTAAGGTAAAGGATAACACCTTATATATCGGTTTCAAGAAGAACGTCAATGTATCTTATAAAAAGTTGGATGTACGCGTATCTGCTGAAACGTTGAATGGCATTTCTGTTGCAGGTTCAGGTGATATTTTCCTGAAGAATGGACTTCAAACCGATGATAACCTGACAATCAATGTTGCAGGTTCGGGAGACATCAAGGGTAGTGGCATTAAATGTAATGATATGAAGGTATCTGTAGCCGGTTCAGGTGATATCAATGCAAATAACATCACTTGCAACAATCTGAAAGTTTCTGTAGCCGGATCGGGTGACATGATATTGAAGAATGTAACCGCCACAGGCACGGAAGCAAGCGTTGCCGGATCAGGTTCAGCTACCATTACCGGAACTACTCAAACCGCTTCTTACAGTGTAGCCGGTTCGGGCGACCTCCTTACAGAAGGTTATGAAGCCCAGCGCGTTTCCGCCAGTGTAGCCGGTTCGGGCAGTATCAAATGCTTTGCTACCGAATTTCTGAAAGTACGCACCAGCGGTAGCGGTAAGGTAGGTTACAAAGGAAATCCTGAATTGGATTACCCGAAGAAGAGCTTGTACAAACTTTAAAATTCTCTCTTACAACTACTATAGGAAAAAAGTTTTTTCTAACACACAAAACGCAAGGGTTTCCGTGAGGAAGCCCTTCGTTGTTTTTAAGCCTCTCCTCTTATCCCACCTCTTACGGTACCTCCACTATCGGAGAGAGTAATCCCGTATAAAGGGAGATGAATAGTTCCCAAAGGCACAAAAAAATAGGGGAACCTCCCGGCCTCCCTATTCGTATTGTTAACTTTAATATTAAATGCAGAGTATATCTCCATTTAATGCCTTTATGCCTTAGCGGATGGTTTTCAAGCCTTTCATCTCCGCTTTATCAGCCTCTTTGATGCTAATGGCAACGCCGCCACTGGCGGCTAATTTCTGTTTCAGTACACTCTTAGGTGTCACTACTACCTTACGTATACGATAGCTTTGGGGATTGGTATCCCAATCTGCATCCTTACCATCTTCGTAAATGGTAGCGATATATTGTTTTCCTTCTGGAAGCCAGGAGAAAGGAATCGTTGCCGTACGACTGTTCTCATCAGTAATGCCGCCAACAAACCATTCGTCTTCGCCTTTTGCCTTGCGGGCTACGGTGATGTAATCTCCCGGTTCGGCTTCCAGATACCAGCTATTGTCCCAGTCTACCGCAACATCTTCAATGAAGCGGAAGGCATCCGGGAAACGGGCGTAATTGGAAGGCAGGTCGGCTACCATCTGAATAGGAGAAGGCATGGTCATGTAGAGTGCCATTTGCTTCACCAAAGTGGTATGCACACGTTCGTTGGGTTTCTCACCGTTGTAATAAGACAGTCTTGTCTCGAAAATACCCGGAGTATAGTCCATCGGACCACCTTTCAGGCGGGTAAAAGGCAGGATACAGGTATGATCGGGATCATTGCCGCCCATTGTTTCGAACTCTCCGCCACGAGCAGATTCCTGGGCCAGCCAGTTAGGATAAGTACGGCACAAACCGGTGGGGCGTACTGCCTCGTGGCTATTAACCATTACTTTATAATCAGCAGCACGACGGGCTACATGGATGTAATGGTTGTTCATCCATTGGGAAGAGTGATATTCATTACGGGGGATGATGTAACCTACGTAGCCGGTTTTCACGGCATGATAGCCATTGTCTACCATGAACTGGAAGGCCTCATCCAATTGGCGTTCGTAGTCGGCAGCATTCGCGGCTGTTTCGTGGTGCATCACCATTTGCACGCCTTTTTCTTTGGCATAACGTTGCAGCTCTTTGACGTCGAAGTCGGGATAAGCTTTGTTGAAGAGGAACTGACGGTCTTTCCGGTAGGAAGCCCAATCTTCCCAACCTTCGTTCCAGCCTTCTACTAGTATTCCGTCGATGCCATGGGCGGAGGCGAAGTCGATATATTCCTTCACATGGGCGGTATTGGCGGGGTGATGGCCGTTAGGTTTCAGTTTGGTATAATCTGTGATGCCGGGCTTGGCCTGATAGAAATCACTATACGCCCAGGTCTTTCCTTCGCCTGTGAACATTTCCCACCACACGCCGACGAATTTCATCGGACGAATCCAGGAGGTATCTTCATATTGGCAAGGTTCGTTCAGATTATAAATCAACTGAGAAGCAAGAATGTCGCGGGCATCATCGCTAACAATAACGGTACGCCAGGGAGACAACACGGGTAGTTGCAAATAGCCTTTCTTACCCAATTTATCAGGAGTCAGGTGGGCGCTCAGTTTAAACTGCTTATCATCTACATTCAGCAACATACCGGCATAATCCACTAAAGCGGCTTCATGGATATTCAGGTAGATGCCGTCTTCGCTTTTCATCATTAACGGGGTTTGCACTGTCAGGCCGCCTTCGGCTTTAGATTCATAAGATTTCTTGGCAATTCTTTTCTCCATATCCACTGCTATTTCCGATAGAGGGGCAGTGGTATAGGCAAACTCATTGGTATCATAATCGCCGGGAATGCAAAAGGCTTTGTGATTTCCCGTGAGATTGAATTCGGTTACTTCATCTTTTACGGTGAGGTAGTTCATCTTGCGTTGCAAAGGCAGTTCGTAGCGAAAGCCCAGGCCATCATCGAACAGGCGGAAACGGATATTTAGGATACGTCCTGTTTCCGGTTGTTCCAGGGTGACGGTCATTTCGTTATAATGATTCCGTACCCGGTTGTACTCACCCCAGACGGGATTCCAGTAGTTATCAACAGAAGCACGTTCGAGGTTAGTCTGCTTGAATCCGCGGGTCAGGTCGGCTTCTTCCGTCAAGAGACCTAAACGACCGGAAGTTAAAACGGGTTTGCCTTTATAGTCCAGCCGGTATGTCGGAACACCGTCTGCCTGCTCCATAAACTCCAATGACAGGTTACCGTCAGGAGAAGTGAGTTGCTGGGCCGAGGCGAACGAACCGAGGCAAAGGAAAAAGGCAATAAAAAGAGAATGTTTCATATTCTATTATGGTTTTAGTATGATACTTTTAAACACTAATATCATCTCATCAATACTTAAAGATTCGATACTGATAAGGACACAGGCTCAGTTCTGCTTCCAGCTTCTTTTCTGTTCCGCTATACATATCTCTACTTGGATGTCCGTTCCACTCTTGCGGAAGCGTCACATTTACTTCACGATTACGTACATTTACAGCAACCAACACACGGTCTTTACCATCCTGTTTTTCAAATAGCAGCACATCGGGTTGCGGATATGTCTTCAATCCCCCTTTACGAATAGCCGGATACTCGTTGTAAAGAGCCATCAGACGGCAGTATTCCTGATACAGTTCACTGTTCCCGGTCCAATCCACCGGAACATACGTAAAGAAGTTGATAGCTTCGGGATAACCCGCCTCTTGTGAACCATAAATCAACGCTCCTCCATGCAGATAAGTAGTCAGTACGAAAGCTGCCATAGAACCGCGCACATCTCCGAATTCTTTAGTAGGCGACATCTTTGCCGACTCATCATGATTGGTGGTAAAACGCAGTTTCACTTTTCCTACGGGGATAGTGTCATACTCCGCTTTATCCGTAGCAAACAGTTCCTGTGCCGGAGCATCTTTTACGAATACATCGCGAAGTGAATCCAGAAAGTCCCAGGAATAATTCATATCAAAACCAGCATCAAAGTGGTCGCGTCTTTTCCCTTCAGCCAGCATCAGCAACGAACGCTCGGGGATGGCACGCAAAGAGTCGAGCGCCTGTTTCCAGAAGTCGAAGGGAACAAAGTCCGCCGCATCGCAACGGAAACCATCGATGCCGATTTCAGTAACCCAAAACTTCATGGCTTCAATCATTGCCAGGCGCATCTCCTGATTATCAAAGTTTAGGTCAGCCACATCCTTCCAACCGGTTCCGGCAGGAAAGATTATGTTTCCGGCCTCATCCTGCGTATACCATTCCTTGTTGGCAATCCAAGCATTGTCCCAGGAAGTATGATTGGCTACCCAGTCGATAATCACATTCATCCCCTTCTGATGGCAAGTGGCAACCAAGGCCTTAAACTCATCCAGTGTTCCGAACTCCGGATTCACTCCTTTATAGTCCTTCACACAATAGGGGGAATTCACTGATTTCTCCTGCCCTACTTCATTGATCGGCATAAACCACACCACGTTGATTCCCAATGTCTGAATGGAATCTAAGCGACGTTCCACCGCCTTGAATGACTTCTCAGGAGCAAACACTCGCGGATTGACCTGATACATCACCACATCTTCCACAGCAGGCAATGCCGCAACTTCCGCCGCCGCTTCGCCCTGCCGCTTACCTGTACAGGCAGCAAGCAGGCACAGCAGGCTTACAACAAATATATATTTCTTCATATTATCCTTCTATTTTCCAGATGTAATATTGATAGGGCTCCAACGTAATCGTTCTTGGCAACACGGTGCTTTCACCGGTCCAGAGATTCTTCGCACTATCCCCTACCCGCTCCATAGGCAGATTCAATCTTTCCTGATTGCCACTGGTATTTATCAGTACCAATATCTTTTCCGTAGAAGAAATGCGATAAGAGCATATCGCTTTACTCGTCTGATAAAGTTTGATCTCTCCATTCTGTAAAGCGGGAGAGTTGCGATACAACTGCATCAGTTTGGTATAATCCGCCTGATAATCGGCATTAGAGTCCCAGTCCATCGGCTGATAACCAAAGAAAGAGAGGGCTTTGTCATAAGCCAGTTCCTGCGAACTATAGATCATAGGACAGCCACCCATAGAAATAGAGGCCACAAAAGCAGAGAAAGCACCTTCCTTGGTTTGATAAGCCTGCACGGGCGATTTCTCGGAAGCCATATCATGGTTGGTGGAATAACGCATAAGTAACCGTTTATCTGTTACCGAAGCAAGCTCACTACGATGTGTGTCATACAGATTTGCCACAGAAGCGCTTCCTGCATATACATCCTGTAGTTTATAAGCGAAGTTCCAGGCATACAGCATATCAAAACCTGCATCGTAGAGTGCGGTTTGTGAACCTTCGGCCAGCATCAGCAAGGTACTTTTGGCGGCACGAAGCTTCGTGATAGTTTCCTTCCAAAAATCATTGGGTACACCTTCGGCATGGTCGCAACGGAATCCGTCTATGTCAGCTTCGGTCAGCCAGTAAAGCATAGCTTCCTGCATGGCGGCACGCATGGCTGTGTTGTCATAGTTCAGATCAGCCACATCGTCCCAACCCATTCCAGGAGGAGAAACAATATTACCGTTGGCGTCCTGCGTATACCAGTCCTTATGTTCCGTAGTCCAGGCATGATCCCAGGCGGTATGGTTAGCTACCCAGTCCAGGATGACCAGTATACCTTCGGCATGGGCTTTCGTGACTAATGCTTTCAGATCGGACAGTGTTCCATAAGCAGGATTAATAGCCCGATAGTCTTTCACACAATACGGAGAACCGACAGCATTCTTTTCACCTTGCTGGAAAATGGGCATGAGCCAAAGAACATTGGCTTCCAGCTTTTTGATACGCGGCAGTTGGGCAGTCAGTCCATTCAGTGCTTGCGCTTCACCGAAGAGTGCCGGATTGGCTTCATAAATCACCATTCCGTCTGTAGTTACGTCACCTGCGGGAGGCGGCATATCAGGATCATCATCCGAACTGCATCCGGTAAAGCTCAACAGCAAAAGACTGGAGCACAAAATCTTAAGGATATCTTTTAGTCTCATATCTATAATGTTATACCTATTAATTATCTGATAAAAGAGTTTCAGCTTATTTTTCAGCTGGTGGAACTCTTAGTTTCAAGGCATGAAACAAACGGTTTCCCATCTTGAAACTCAAAGCATCTTAGGGCTTGGGCAGTTTTTCATAAGAAGTAGCTGTGATGGAGAAGTAGATATCTCCTATCAATGCTGTGTACAGCCCGCCATCTTCTATTTGCTGTCCGCCTCCATTGTTATTGAAAATCAGATTCACATTCTTGCCAATATGTTCCGATAAGTCAAAGTATTTATAAGTCATGCCATTAACTTCCTTCGTTCCGGTGACCTGCATGCCCGGCCAGCCGCCACCCAGTTCAGCGTCACCCCAACCATAGAGAGTCAAAGCTTCCCAACCGGAGTTATCCTGTACATACACGGTACAATCTTTTATTTCATTACAACCCGCTTCCGAGATGCGGAGATAGTAATCACGATCTATCGTCAGGTTATAGTCCTTCAACTGACTTCCACCATTGTTATTATTGAATATCAGGTTGACATTCTTATTTGTGCAAGCTGGTGTCAGATGGAAACATTTATACGTTGTACCGTTAATTTCCTTCGTCTCCGATACCTGTATGCCGGGCCATCCGCCACCAAGTTCCACATCTCCATAGCTGTAAAGCGCCAACGCCCCCCAACCGGTATTATCTTCCACATAAAGAGAATAGCTCGTACCATGTGTTGCGGGATCTATCTCCTCACACTTATCAGGAGTAATACTGAAATAGAAATCGCGGCTGAAAATGATGTTCTTCACGAAAGACAGCACGAGTCCCGGGTCGTCTTCCTGTTTGTTGTTATTAAATGTCAGCTTCAAACTTTGATTCATCAGTTCCACATCGGTTTCAAAGTATTTATAAACCACTCCGTTGATTTCCTTTGTTCCGGCAGGTTCAAGTCCCGGCCAGTCTTCATTGTTATCACCTGCCCCGGAGATATAAAGTGCCAGATCTCCCCAACCGGACTGGTCGTCCACATAGATAAAGTAGCTTGCTTCCGGATCGATCTCTTCGTAACCCTTATCGGTAATGCGGAAATAGAAGTTTCTGTTGAGTGTCACCGCCGGACCGTCAAACTGCTTTCCATCATTATTATTGAAAATAAGATTCACACCTTCATAGCCATCCAGAGCTTTCCCCATATCGAAGTATTTATAAGTAACTCCATTGATCACTTCCGTACCTTTCACCGCAATACCCGGCCAAGCAGGTGTTACATCACCGGCACCAGCCCAACCGTACAAGTAAAGATTATCCCAACCGGATTTATCAGCCACATAAACCACAAAGCCATCATGTCCTTCTTCTTCAGTTTCAAAATAAGCTTTCCAGCGGTCCACCCATACATTGGTACGGGTTCCTACCTTTACATCCAACTGATGCACCACAGCCTCATTCTTCACCGAACGTTCTTCACCTTTCGAGGCCGATACGAAGTAGAAGCCGTCTGCCAGTGTTTTTCCATCTTTAAAAGTGGAAGGTAGCAGATAGATTCCCCACTTGGATTCACTTCCGGTAGCTTTCTCCAACTGCCATTCCAGATTACCCACAGCAGCTTCGGCTCCTCCATTAAAGTCGCCCACAATGTAGTATTCGTCATCGGCAGCACTGCCTTTCGGCATGATAACTTCCAGCAATATGGCGTTCGCCTTGATTTCGAACTGAGGCAGTTCGTCATCGAATATAATCGTATCTGTATCGTCGCACCCGTTGAGCAGAGCAAACAACGGCAACATAAACAGCCAATAAACTATCTTTTTCATGGATTTTCTATTTTTGAGTTATTTATAATTCGGGTTCTGTATCAGTCCTTGATTGACAAGCAATGCAGAAGCAGGCAACGGATACCACTCATATTTACGATCGCGCTTGGCGGGATAAAGTTGACCATTGTCTGTGGCACGGCCGAAGAACCACCACTGGCCTTGCGTGAATTTGTCGAAACGACGCAAGTCTGTACGACGACGGCGACCTTCATTCAGGAACTCAACACCCCACTGACTCAACATCCAGTCCATATCGAAAGCGGTGAAGCCACGGCCCGGTTTGTCTTTCACATCTGCCCAGTCACCGGCACTGAAGTAACGTTTACGTACTTCGTTCACCAGTTCTTTGGCCTTGTCGGCTTGTCCGGCACGCATTTCACACTCTGCCAGCATATAGTACACTTCGCTCAGGCGGAATTCCACTTCATCGATGTTCTGAAAGTCAATGGCTGCGGAAGTAGGATATACCGGGTATTTCACCAGACGGAGGCCGGAGTTCGTCTCACCCCAACGCGGTGACATGACGGTTTCCAAGTTGCGTCCGAGGTTCATAAACGTACCTACCTGGTCTACATACGCCAAGTCTTGTCCGTCACGGTCGGCATCGGCTTTCAAGGCCTCACCCTTACCATAGTTAGCTTTTATGGTACCTTTCAGGAAGATACCGCTGTAGCCGTTCTTCTTATCATAATTATAGTTCTTTTTACGGATGTCGCGGTCGTCGAAGCGTTCGTAGACTGCACCCAGTTTATCACCGTAAGCCGCATCGAGGAAACAGGTGGCTCCCTGTGTACCTCCCAATTCATTCACCGTACCCGCATTGTCATACGAAGGAACCAGACAAGTACAGTTCCAACCGCTCTGGCTATAAGTACCTCCGAAATAATCCCAGATATTATAAGGATAGAAAGTCATGCGCATCCATCCCATATTCAGTTTACCGTCTTCACAGGCAAAAGCCATGATGACTTCGGGACATTCCGTATTATTGATAGAGTAAATATCGCGGTAATCCTTTGCCAATTCATAGTTACCATATTTACCGCTGATTATTTCACGACACAGTTCGGCACATTCGGTATAGTGGCTTTCTTTGATGAACACTTCAGCATTCAGCAACAGACGGGCTTTGATTATACGGTTCACAGCCTTGTTCATGCGGTTCACCTGATTTTCAACCATTCCTTCGTAGCAATCATCCAGCTCGGTAGCAATGAAGTTATAAATCTTCTTGCAACTTGTATCAAAGTCCGGATCGGCAGTGGGTGGCAATTCACCGTCTACGGTGGCCGGTTCAATATTCAGCGGCAATGCACCACCCCAGATTTCGAAGATATTGTAATAAGCCCAGGCACGAAGTGTACGTACTTCGCCTTCATAAGCTTTCAGTTTCTCATCAGTCATCTTCAGGTCGGCAGAAGTAAGCTTTCCCATATCAGCCAATAAAGTGTTACACAGGCCGATAGTGGTCCATGCATTTTCCCAGGCACTACGGATAATCTTGGCATCGGGAGTCCAGTTCTGAATGGAGAAAATAAACTTTTCACCTTCATCATATCCCCACTGACCGCCATTCCATACACGCCAGGTCACCTGATCGGCAGGAAATTCCTGCATGTACCAGAAGTATTCGGCATAACTGGTAGCACCTGTGGAATAAATAGTAGCTACCGCACTCTTCACACTATTCTCGTCCTGATAATAGACGCCGGAGTCTACACGGTCGAACACTTCTTCCGTAAGGTCGAAGCAACCGCTCAATGAACAACCCAGAATGATTGCCAACAGACATTTATATTTCAGATATTTCATAATTCTTTTCTGTATTAATGATTAAAACGATAGCCTTATTTGAAACGGATATTCAAGCCTACGCTCAACTGAGTAGCCGAAGGATAGGCACTGTTTGTATCTACACCCGGAGTCAGTCCGTTGATGGCAACGGCTGAGGGATCGTTACCGGAATAACCGGTCAGCGTAAACAGGTTCTTAGCTGTCAGATAAACCCTCATACCCCTGATGAACTTATTTTCTTTCGGGGTGATGGTATATCCCAGAGTCAGGTTATCCAGCTTAAAGTAATCACCCTTTTCAAGGAAGAAGGAAGAGATAACACCGCCACCGGTTGTAATATCTGCATCTTTTCCATAAGCATCGCGCAACACATTGTCCGTACCGCAACCTTTCAGACCCATTCCGTAACGACGCATATTGAAGATTTCAAAACCGAAAGCACCGTTGAACATCAGGCTCAGGTCGAAGTTCTTATAACGGAGCGTATTGCTCCAAGAAAGATAAGAGGTCGGCGTACCATTACCGATATGGCGTTTGTACTTCACATCTGCCTTGGATACGGGAACTTTTTCGCCTTCATCAGTATAAATCATCATATCGCCATTCTCTACACCCGCATACTCGTAACCATAGAACTGGCCGATCTTGCTGCCCTCTTCCACGCGGAAGAAGTATTCGCTCGTACCTACACCCGGCTTCTGATACAGTTCCACATAAGAAGCTTTGTACAGGCTGTTGGAGAGTTTATCCAGTTTCGTAGTGCCGTAAGAGTAGTTGACACCCGTTGTCCATTCTACGGGAGTTCCTTTGAAAGCATCTCCTTCCAGAGAAACTTCGATACCACGGTTCACAGTGGTTCCTACGTTTACCAGAATTGTAGAGTAGATGTAGGGAGGCTGTGGAGCCGTATAGTTGTAAAGCAAGTCGCGTGACTGGCGGTCGAACCATTCAACAGAACCGCGCAATCTGTTCCACAAGGCAAAGTCAACACCGATGTTCATACTGACACTTTTCTCCCAGCCCAGTTTAGAGTTGGCATTCACTGAAGGAGCATAACCTGTTACCCAGGCACCGTCCATCAGATAGGTATCCGTAACATTCAGCTGGGCATTTTTATGAGAACCGTAAGTGGCCAATGACTGGTAGCAATCGAAGTCCGAACGACCTGTTACTCCATAAGAAACACGGGGTTTCAAACTCTGAACGATGTTTTGGTGGTCTTTCAGGAAACCCATATTCGCCATTTCCCAGGCAAGGGAAAGGGACGGGAAAGCACCCCATTTCTGATCCGCACCGAATTTCGTAGAACCTTCGTAGCGGATGGAGGCGGAAGCAATCAACAGATTCTTCCAATTATAGTTGATACGCCCGAAGACACCGATCAATTTGGCAAGAGATTTACCGGTACCCATGCTTGCTTTTCCTTTGGCAAGGTAAGAACCGCTTCCAAGGTTATTCCAGAGAATGTCGTCGAAGTTGAAGTCACTGTTTCCGGCCTGCAGGCGTTCCCAAGTGGTTTGCTCATAGTTGTAACCTACCATTGCCTTGAAGTTGTGGTCACCTAGATCCAACGAGTAGTTACCCAACCACTCCAGACGGGAAGTGTACCACTTCTGGTAAGTAACTTCTGCACGTCCGTTATAGCCGTTCCAGTAAGATTCACCAGCGGTGGAAGGGGTATAATAGTGCTGCTTCAGATCGTTGTAGTGCAAAGAATAGCTCAATGAAGTATTCAGCATTTGCTTTTCCGAACGGATCAGGTTGACTTTTACCTCAGCAGTACCCAGCAGGTAAACGCGCTGACCGTTATTGTCGATCTCTTTCAGTTCCTGCACCGGATTGCGTGCTCCGGTAGGAGAAGTAGGCTGGAAGTAAGTTCCATCCTCGTTATACAAAGGCATGGTAGGGTTCATGCTCAGGGCAGTATCGAACATACCATCGTTACCCCATACTTCATTCACGCGACGGGCGTTGAGTGAACCGTTCAGTTCTACGATTCCATCCATCATACGCTGGTTCAGGACAAAGCGTCCGCCGAATTCCTCACGGCTACTGTTCAGATCGAGGCCGGTTGCTTTCTTATAATTGAAAGAAGCGCCATAGTATCCGTTCTTGGTACTGCCGTCGATAGAAAGATATTGGTTGTTATCATAAGAGAAATCACGCAGCAAGAGGTCATACCAATCAGTAGAATACCCATAATCCGTTGCACGGCGGGAACGACGGAATTCATCTGCGCTTAAAATATCCGGACCGCTCTTTGCCAGATTCACACCAAACCAACTGTCGTAAGTCACTTGGACACGTCCGGCTTCTCCGACTCCCTTACGGGTGGTGATCAGGATTACACCATTGGCACCGCGTGTTCCGTAGATAGCAGCGGAAGCGGCATCTTTCAGTACGGTCATCGACTCAATATCCTGTGCTGCCAAGTTGCGGATATCACCACCTGCCACACCATCAATTACCACTAACGGGTCATTAGATGCCGAAATAGATGTTGCACCGCGAATCTGAAGAGAGGAACTTGCATTCGGATTGGCTGCCGCCGTATTGTTTACGGTCAAACCGGCAACTTTACCGGTCAGCATCTCCATCGGATTGTTCATGGAACCTTGCAGGAACTTCGATCTGTCTACCTGCACAATGGAACTGGAAAGTTCTTTCTTGCTCAATGAACCGTAGCCCACTACAACAACTTCATCCAGTGCCTGAGCGTCTTCTGACAACACTACATTGATTTCTTTACGTCCACTACAGGGGATCTCTTGTGTTTTGTAACCAATAAAGGAGAAAACAAGGACGGAAGAAGGCTTCACGCCCGACAAAGTATAGTTACCGTCAATATCGGTAATGATACCATTAGTTGTACCTTTCACGGTTACGTTGGCACCGATTACAGTTTCGCCCGTGGTATCCGTTACTTTTCCTTTCACGGTTAAATCCTGGGCAAAGGATGCCACTGCAAAAAGTAATCCGGCCATGAGAAGGAGAGACCGGCACAAACATAACTTTGTTCTTTTTACATTCATACTATTAGTTTTTAGATTAACAATCATTCTGTTCACCTCCACAGGTTGAGGCGACAGTGCAAATGTCTGTAAAAAGAAGGGGGAAGAAAAAGGGAACTAAAGAAAATCTAGATTAGCAAAAGAAGCAAAACATTATATATCAGAAAGATAAAACAAATAAAGGGCGTTAAAAAACTAAATGAAAACAAAGAAAAAGACATCTCATTATCCTGCAAAAGAACCTATTTTCATCACCTCTTCTTCAAAATTATCACGGCAAAGAGAGCGATTCTTCAATTTGGAACGATAGGTATAAATGGTAGTAATGGAATAACGCAGGAATCCTGCAATCTTGGCACTATCCGTAATGCCCAAACGAATCAGGGCGAATATACGAAGCTCTGTTGTCAGCCGTTCATCTTGTTTAGGAATAATTCTTTCTTCTTCCGGCAACAACTCATTAAAGCGTTTCACAAAATCAGGGAAAATACTAAGAAACGAATTATCGAAGTTCTGATAGAATTCTTTCAGCTCCTCATCGATGAAACGGGACGATTTCAACGTTTTGTAGAGTTCTTCCACCTTTCCCGAAGCAGCTTGTTTGTTAAGCATCCGGCGGTATCCCTCCAACTTGTCAATGTATGTGGAACACAATCCCATAAACCGACCGACGTACTCCTCTTTAATATGATTAGCCTCCGTCAGCGAATCATTCGTTTCGTGCTGTCTCTGATTTACTTCAATCAATCTTTCATTGAGAAGTTTCAATTCTTCATTCACAGCCAGCAAATCCTGCCGCGCACGGGCCAGTTTCTTCACCTGACGAATTACATACCAGACCGCACATGCCAAAAACAGTGTCAGTAAACTGGTAACGACCAGAAATATCTGCAACACTTGCTGATGTTTCTGTTTTTCCACTTGATAGGCATGGTCTATGACGGGAAGCATCCTTGAAGCCTGCACATTCCGGAGACGGGCATTGTAGAAATTGGCATCTTCCATACTGCGTTTCATATAAACATCCGCCCGTTGCAATTGTCCCTCTTCATATAACAGTTCCGCCAATGCACGCAAGGAATTATTCTCTTTCACCACACCACGAATATCAGCAATTGCACTCTTTATCAAGTACTCTTTTTGCTTTTCTCGATGTCCTGTACTCTGATAGATAAAGGCAAGAATAGAAGTTACTACCGCATAATCTCGCGTATCCGGCGAAAGTTTCTGATGATAAGCTTCTAACATTTCGATGGCTTCCTCACCTCTTCCTTGTTGCAGAAGTTCGGGAGTATAAGCTATGACATACTGATAAGATCCCTCTTCTACCATCTGCAATACAGAGTCGCGGTAAGTATACAGGTTATTCAGATATTCAATCTGATATTCATCGTCCATCGCATACTCTGCATGATAGAGATAAATATCCTCAAAAGTGATGTAATATTCAATGAGTTGTTCTCTGGAGAGTTGTTTGCTGTCTATAGACTTCAATAATGCCACGCCTTCCGCATACAGACCCGTTTTTCCCAAGATGCTTGCTTTCTTCAGTTTGGCTTCATTCAGCCAGTCTTGATTATTATTCTGAAGGGCAATCTCGATATTGCGATTGATGTAGTATCTTGCAGAATCGCAAATATACGCTTCATATTCATCAAAAAGTTGTTGATTGATATGGTATTCCTCGGAAGGAGAAGTACTCTTACGAGTCCGGAAATATTCTTTAATCTGATCAATGCGTTTCAGCCTGGGCTGCTCATATTGAGCGGTATTCTCAATTGTCCTGTCCAGCACTACCAGTAAAGAATCTATTTTCTCCTGCGCTTGCAGAAGGCAACAGAACAGCAAAGAGATTACAAAAAGCAGGTACCGATCTTTCATGCTTACAAACGTTTACGAACAGGACAAAGATATAAAATCCTACTATAATAACCATCTTACCAATCCGTTTTTAATAAATCGTCTCAGCTTAGAAGAGCATATATACATAAAAGGGACGCTGCATCTCGCGGCGTCCCATCTATCTTAGTTAGTTTTTATAAGAATTTGAGAGAATTGAAACTTCACAGCCTCAATTTGTTGTTTTAATAAAGCACACTAACTATATTTATGTTTAAAGCAAATGAAAATGTTATTCTTAAAAGCAAATGAAAACGTTACTTTTTCAGTTCCACCTTCTTGTCTACCCGTTGCAGACTATCCAGAATCTGTTGTTCATGGGTAATCGTCACGTCTCCCGAGAGAGCTACCGAAGGTGCGGTAATTTGTTTGCCTATCGTATCGACCGCGGCCACTTCTTTTATATCACTATAGAATGAATGTTGCATCACATTCCCTAATGAAAGTACCACTGCCACTACTGCGGCGGCCTTGAACAGTGGAACGAAACGTGCGGTAAGGGTCAAGCGTTTCGCCTTTACCACCGGAATCTCCACTTCTGCAAGCACGCGGGCATCGAAATCTGCTCCCAATCCCACTTCCTGTTGCAGTTGCTGATATACGAACAAGTCTTTGTAACGAAGCAAATGCTCCGGAACTTCGCTTCCATTAAAGAAAGCACGCAACTGCGCTTCTTCCTCAAGGGAAGTCTCACACTGCCAGTAACGTTCTAAAAGTTGTTCTATATATTTACAGTCCATAACCATCTATATCTAAATACCGTTGTTTCACTTTTTGCCTCGCCCTGAAGAGGTTCACTTTTACCTGTTCCTCTGTTAAATGCAGGACGACCGCGATTTCTTTATAACTCTTACCCTCTATATCCCGAAGCTGCATGATCAGCCTTTGTTTATCGGGAAGCTCATTGACCAAGCGATGGATAAGGGTCATTTGCTCTTTATCCACCAGATGATCATAAGGGTTGGATGCTCCGGAAGCCCGATCCATTTCAGGTGTCAGTTCCACGGTCTGAGCGTCTTTTCTTTCGCTACGGTCTATTGCCAGATTCTTTGCCACTGTCAGGCAATAAGCCTCAATAGAACCGAATTGCGTCCACTCATCACGCTTGTTCCAGACTCTTATCAGTGTTTCTTGCACAACGTCTTCTGCCTCTGCTCTGTCGAAAGTAATCCGGAGAGCCAACCGAAAGAGTTTGTCTTTCAGAGGGAGAATGTCATTCCGAAAACTGATTTCTTGCATCTCTATTAATAATGACGGTTAAGTATATGGAAAGTTACAGTTGATCACTACTCTTTTTGAATTATTTTTTGATGCAGGTTCCGTTATTCTCGTTAATTGCTGACGCTAAGGTAATTACCACTTCTGTCACTCCCGCATTCAAAGCTTCAAAAGAATTCTCCAGCTTGGGTATCATACCTCCTTGAATAACACCATCCGCTACGTATTGTTTGAATTCGGCAGGAGTGATCTGAGGTATCACGCTATCGTCATCGTTCTCGTCACGAAGCACACCCTTCTTCTCAAAACAGAATACCAATGTCACATCGAACAAAGCAGCAAGGGCCTTTGCAGTCTCTCCTGCAATAGTATCGGCATTTGTATTCAGTAGATTGCCTGCACCGTCGTGCGTCAGCGGAGCCATTACGGGAGCTACTCCTTTATGAATCAAATCACCCAAAAACTCTGCATTCACTTGCTTTACATCACCCACAAAACCATAGTCAACGTCTTTCACCGGGCGTTTTACGGAACGGATTACATCCATATCCGCACCTGTCAATCCCAATGCATTGACACCACGCGCCTGGAGTCCGGCCACAATATTCTTGTTTACCAGTCCGCCGTACACCATCGTCACTACTTTCAGTGTTTCGGCATCCGTGATACGACGCCCGTTCACCATCTGGCTCTCGATACCCAGTTGGGTAGCCAATTTTGTGGCCGAACGGCCACCTCCGTGTACCAGGACTTTGTAGCCCTCGATAGCTGCAAAGTCATCCAACAACTTATGGAGGGTAGCTTCTTCCTCCACGATTTTGCCACCCACCTTTATTACTGTTAGTTTTTCTCTCATATTCTTATTCCAAATAGGTATATCCGTACAGCCCGGAACGATAATTGGAAAGGAACTCTTTACCTTCCTCCAATGAGATACGTCCCTCTTTTACTGATTGAGTCACCCAAGTCTCCAATGTACGCACCAGCTTCTTGGGACTATATTGAACATAGTCAAGCACTTCCGCCACAGTTTCACCATCAATCACCTGTTCGATGGTATATCCTTTCTCATTAACAGATACATGCACAGCATTCGTATCGCCGAAAAGATTATGCATATCGCCCAGAATCTCCTGATAGGCACCTACCAGAAACACACCCATATAATAAGGCTCCTTGCTCTTTAAAGAATGAGTGGGCAGATAGTGTGCCACATTCTTAGTCGAGATAAAGTTAGCTATCTTTCCATCCGAATCACAAGTAATGTCCTGTAAGGTTGCCGCACGGTCGGGACGTTCGTCCAAACGCTGAATGGGCATAATCGGGAATATTTGGTCGATAGCCCAAGAATCCGGCAGGGACTGGAACAGCGAGAAGTTACAGAAATATTTATCCGCCAACAGTTTCGGCAATCCGCGAAGTTCATCGGGAGCATGCTTCAACCCGCCTGCAATCTGGTTCACCTCACGCATGACAGACCAGTACAGACGCTCAATCTGTGCACGTGTTTTCAAATCCACGATTCCATGACTGAACAGGTCGAGCGCTTCTTCACGGATTTGTTGCGCATCGTGCCAAGCTTCCAGCATCCTATTTTGATTCAACGTGTCCCAAATGCCATAAAGTTCCTGTACCAATTCATGGTCTTCCTCAGTCACTTCTTCATCATCATCCCATTCGGGCAAGGTGGTGGTTTCCAGCACTTCAAAAATAAGTACGGAATGATGGGCAGTCAGTGCACGTCCGCTTTCCGTAATAATATTGGGATGGGGAATACCATTTTTATCACTGGCATCCACCAAAGTAGAAATAGAATCATTCACATATTCCTGAATGGAATAATTGACGCTGCTTTCGCTGCTGGACGAGCGTGTTCCATCGTAATCTACGCCCAAACCTCCACCGATATCAACGAATTCTACTTTGAATCCCATAGCGTGAAGCTGCACATAGAATTGGGATGCTTCGCGCAAGGCTGTCTTAATGCGACGAATTTTTGTAACCTGGCTTCCAATATGGAAATGTATCAATTTTAGACAATCTTTCAGTCCTTTTGACTCCAAAAAGTCGAGTGCTTCGAGCAGTTCACTGGAACTGAGTCCAAATTTGCTTGCATCACCGCCAGAATCTTCCCACTTGCCACTTCCTGAAGAAGCCAACTTAATACGAATGCCGATATTAGGCATAACATTCAACTGCTTCGCCATCTTGGCTATCAGCTTTAGCTCGTTCATTTTTTCTACTACAAGAAAGATACGCTTTCCCATCTTCTGGGCAAGCAAAGCCAACTCTATATAGCTCTCATCCTTATAGCCGTTGCAGATAATCAACGAGTCAGAATCTGAGTTTATCGCAATCACAGCATGAAGTTCAGGCTTCGACCCGGCTTCCAGCCCGAGATTGAATTTCTTTCCATGGCTGATAATCTCCTCAACCACAGGGCGCATCTGATTAACCTTAATAGGATAGATGATAAAGTTCTGCGCTTTATAGCCGTATTCCTCAGCGGCCTGTCTAAAACACGAAGAAGTCTTCTCAATCCGATTGTCCAGAATATCGGGAAAACGTATCAGCATAGGAGCCGCTACGTCTCGCAATTGCAACTCATCCACCAATTCTTTCAAATCGACGCCGACACCGTTTTTACGAGGTGTCACCACTACATGACCTTTGTCATTGATAGCAAAGTACGAAGTGCCCCAACCTGTAATGTTATAAAGCTCTTCTGAATCTTCAATACGCCATTTTCTCATTTTTTGTAACTCAGATGTTTGTTTTTTGATTTTAATAGGGCGACAAAAATACGATAATTCTCGATATTTATTGCGTTTTCCTCCTAAAATTGCACATTTACAAGCGGTTAAATGCCCAGCAAGCTACGTAACTGCTGCACAGAATCCGCAATTTGCCGACGGCTTTCCAATTGTCCGGCATCGAAACGGTATTTTGCCTTACCATAGTGCGGCGCACGTTTTTCCAAAGCTTCTATAATGAAGGCCCGCAATTCTTCGTCCGTTTTTCCTTGCAGAATGGGACGTTGCTGCGTAGCCACTCGCAATCGACGGAACAGAACGTCAGGATGAACATCCAGAAAAACAGTCTGTCCGTTATCGTTCATGTACTCCATATTATCGAAGAAGCAAGGAGTACCGCCTCCGGTCGAGATAATGACGTTTTCAAACTCAGCCACTTCATGCAGCATGGTTCGCTCCAGTTCACGAAAAGAGGCCTCCCCCCGCTCTATGAACAATTCACGTATGGATTTGTGAAAACGTTCTTCGATATACCAGTCCAAATCGATGAACGGTATATTCAGTTCGCGGGCAAAAGCCTTTCCTAAAGTTGTTTTACCGGCTCCCATGTAACCGGTTAAAAAAATACGTATCATAAGCGCTTACCTTTGCGTACAAAGGTAAGCAATTCTATTCTGAGAGATTTACTATCAGATAAAAATTTTAATGCGTTCGCTCAAATCATTAAATTCTTTCTCGCCCGGTTCGGCAACAGGAGTACCGAAAGGCATCTGTGCAATCAGTTGCCAAGTCTCGGGAAGATGCCATGTGCTGCGTACATCTTCGTCAATCAACGGGTTATAGTGTTGCAGGGAAGCACCCAAGCCTTTGTCTTCAAGCATAGTCCAGATGGCCAACTGGTGCATGGCAGAAGTCTGTTGGGACCACGTCGGGAAATTATCTTGATAGGTAGGGAATTGTTTTTGCAGTCCTTCCACAATGGAACGGTCTTCAAAGAAGAGTATCGTGCCATATCCGCAAGAGAACGAAGTATCAATCTTCTTTTCCGACTGGCGATACTGTTCTTCGGACAAGCGTTCTTCCAACTGATCCTTCACAATTCTCCATAATTTCTGGTGTTCATCACCCAGTAGCAGCACAACTCGTGTGGTCTGCGAATTAAATGCCGAAGGCACATATTTTACTGCTGTACGGATGATATGTACAATTTCCTCGTCCAGAACTGGAGAGTCGTTACTGATAGAATAATAACTGCGCCGATGCTCCAATGCTTCGGCAAATGTCCGTTCTCTGATCATATTTAATCCTTTCTTTTCGTAATTATCACTTTTGTCTTATATAGTGGAACAAACGAAAGGAGCAAGTTGTTCAAAAACAACCTACAAATCAAAGCACTTCACCTTTGAGATAGGATTGATACAGATAATCTATTGCCGGCTTCTACTTTTCTAAGTAACTCCAATTATGGAGTCACAAATATCATGCAGCTTTTGTCTAGATTCATACGCCTTATGGTTATGAAAATAATTCTTATCCAAACACTCACATAGCACAGTATATTGTGTTTGTAGACGTAACACAATATCGTTCTCAGAATTATCATCTATAGAACAACCTTTCAATTTGTCATATAAGGTCTTGTAAATCACAATCGATCTATCTTAACAAATCCTTCATTGTAGTATCCGTAAACGTTCTCCAGATCTTCAAGTCTATTAACTGATAATCATCAAAGAGCTGGGTTACGTACTCAATTTCGAAGACCAAGCGGAAGTCATTCTTATCTTCACCTGATTGACCTTCCTTGCGTGTGCCTACTCGTGCAATCTTTATCAAGTACAAGTCGCGAATGCCCTTACCCTTCAAATAAGGCATGAAGTAGTACAACTTGTTGAGAGCAACTTTTGATGGGAATTTCTTACCTGTATAATAAATCTTGGCAGACTTATCAAGGTATTGCTCAAAATTATCCTTCTTAACAAGGCTGATGAGCACGTTCTTAGACTCGTCAATAAGATGCTTGTGAGATGATGTAACGTATTCAGCCATATCCTCACGAACAATGCAGTTCTCAACGATGCTATTGTTTTGATACTGCTTGAATAAGTCAAGGAAGTTCAGTTGAGTGTACCCTGTCTTCTTCTCAACCTTCACTTCTTCCTTTTCGAGGGTCTCACGGCTTAAACGTCTGCCCATAATCTTATGCCAGATGGAACGAGCGATTTGAATCTCTTCCATACTAAGCCCCATACCTTCATGAAGGATTATTCTATCAGTATAATCAAGAATCTCGTCTGCGGTTCTTTTCTGACGTAACATTCTGTCGATCTCAGCAAACAATGCTTCGTTCTCAACGCGATAAGGCATATAGATGCCACCTACTTCACTTGGCATGAGTTCCAAACAACCACCACCAAAGTTGCGACCTAGAATCTCTGCAAAAGTAAATGATAAAGAGTTATAGTAACTTGCCACGAATGCTTTCTTGTTCACGCCCTCCTTGATGAATACTCGGTGCATAGTATCAGTTGTGTAAGCCTTAGCCTCATTCAACACAAATTTCGGATACAGGTTGTTGCGACGAAGGAAAAGTGCATCAGAAAGCTTAATGGATGGAATAATGTACCATTCGTCACGTATTCCTGTTTTGTAACCGTTGTTTACACCTTTCTTTTCACCATTCTCAATATAAGCTCTTACACCATCATTGCCATTATCTTTTGCTCCAGAAGGAAAGACAAGAAGATATGCTTTCGCTCCCGAATTCACATTTGCCTTCCAATCTTTTTTCGTAAAACACAGGCTGTTCACTTGTACGCTTCTGCCGACCATAGGTCTTGCATACTCTTTTAGGTTATAGAGAGTTACTACAGATTCCGGTACTGTGAAGTAATCGTTAGCACCTGTTGTTATTCCAACTTCTACATTTGCATAAGTAGAAATAGACGGCATATTACGCTTTACCTTCTCCAACAGGTCGAGTTCTTTATTTTCAAGGAAATAGGATGTCCACTTATCAGTATGGAAATCTATCTTCTTGGTAGGAAATCTTAATCTGTGAGGATCAAGAGTAAGCAAACCATCAGCATCCTTTACCTCGATGTGTTCAATCAAGTGCTCATCTGTTCCGTTCTTCTCACACAATAGCAAGACAACCTCTTGCTGGATTTCCTCAAAAACAAGATTCTCAAAAGAAATGATGTTTATCCTGTTAAAGTTCTTTGCAAGGTATTGGCGTAATTGCTGGGCATACTTCACCATAAGAAGTTCGGATGGGAGAACAAACCCCATCTTGCCTGTCTCGGCCAATAGCTGACTGCATCCTACCACAAATGTAACCCAGGCATTCGTCAGTTTTGTTCTCTTCAACGTAGAACGCCTGAATATTTCATCAGCTAATTCCTGCTGCTCAGGATCATAATATTGATAACGAATGAACGGAGGATTTCCAACCACTAAGTTGAAACGCTTATCAGTATCAAGGCAGAAACGATGAAAGTCGGCATTGATTACTTCCGAATCATGCAAGCCTATTGCTTGAGCCTTCTCTGCCTCTCCTGCTTCGTATTCAACTGCAGTAACACTATTGTAGGACATTGCATCGTTGCCAATGCACTTTAGGAACACACCGTCACCACAACTCGGTTCAAATATGTTCAAATCCTTACTGCCATTAATTCCCCATTGCAGGATAAATCTGGCTATTGCCGGAGGAGTATAATAAGCACCTCTCAGCTTCTGGTCAGTTGCATTTTCAATCAGCTGCATAGAGTTCTTTTATCTTAGGAATTAATGATACTTCATCATTCGTCATGCCATAAAGCATGTTGATGACATTCTGCTGCTCGTGTTTGAGTAAATCAAATTGGCGTTGTAATGGTATAAGGCTCCTTCGGTTCTTTGCTGCCTTACTTATCTTATCGCCTAACTCAATGAGCCTCTTTTGACGATCGGCGATATCATCGTGAACATTTCGTTCATTTTGATCAGTAAAGTCAATTTCCCGGATTGGTATTTGTTTCAATACCTTTGTACCACGAGCTATGTAACCACCACGGAATATCTCACCATAGAGAGAAGCAAGCCATTCTCCCTGAATCGACCCCAAGATGGCTTGTATGTAGTAAATTGAATACTGACTATCTGAAGGAATACTAACCAGGCAATAACCAGCCGTACCGCCAGATGATACTAAGGTTCCATTGTTGTCTATGGCATATTTATCAGTCTGAGCCAATACACCTACTATCATCTTTTCTTCTACCTCACACGCTTCCAGACTTTGGTGTCTGCCGTAACGATACCATTCGTCCGCAGTAGTTGGCTTGGGTTGAATATCCCTGGATGCCTTATCCAGTTCAGGCTTTGCAGCCATCAAGAATGTATAGAACAGAGGATAACGTCTTTGGATAGTTGTAAGAGGTATCAACTGTAGATGTCCATCATTATCCTTTTTATATGGGAAGAATACGCGAGCATTGGGCTTAAATGTACGATAAGTGCTCATTGCATCCGCTCCCTGAGCTGTTTTGAAATAGGGCTTTGTTACTGCTTTTTCTACTTCATATTCGTTGCCGTCAAAAGCTTTAAAGGTGTAGGTGGTTCGCGTTTCTGATATTGGAACAAATACATAAATCTTATTCGCACTTGTCTGGATTCCATTGAAAATATAATCATCGCCAACAATATCGCCAAGCGGTTTAGTATGTGCAGTTACTGCATTTAATAAAGGCAAATGTTCATCCGTACACAATATCCAAGTATCAGCATTGATTGTGACTGATGGGCGATCACAGAACTTATAAGCATTGACATTCCTCACTCTCCAACCAATGAAATCGCTTACTTCCGAATATTTGAAATTCTCATGCTTATTCTTTTCCAACACTATGATGCAAGTATAGGTTGACTTGTCTGCAAATACTTGATGAGCACCAAACGAGATCATGGTTTTAAGATAGGCATTATTGGCAATGAAGTTGCGAAGTTCTTTTGCTGCTCCAACCTTCATGAATTTGTTCGGAACTACGTAACCTAAGTAACCATCAGGTTTCAAAAGATTTAAAGCACGCTCTATGAAAAGGAAGTACTTATCATATTGCTTGTATGCACTCGTATATCTATTCCCTTTTTCGTAAAGAGATTTTTCCTTAGGAGTAAATGCCTTGATATCCTCAGTTTTCATGTATGGAGGATTACCAACGATCAAGTCAAAAGTTCTGTCACCAAAATCAAATGGATTGATTTCGAAAGCATCATCAGCAGGAACGTCAGCTGTACTTAAAAGGCTGTTGCCATAGAAGATATTATTTGAAAGGTCAGGTAATATTGGATGGAATGAAGACAAAGAATTTACGTCCTCATCTTCAAGTAATTTGAGTAACAGTCCAAATTTACATGCTTCAACGGCATTAAAGTCTTTGTCGACGCCATAGATGCAGTTAACCAGCAGATTGCGTTTCATTTCATATGGCAACTTGTAAGTGTCAATACTAGTCTGAACAAGCTTACTACGATCATTTTCAAAATAATAATCCACTAATGAGTCATAGAGCAACTGGTATAGCTCTAACAAGAATGCACCTGAGCCACACGCTATATCTGCACATTTTAGGTTATTGATTTCGTTTGCAGTCTTACCTTGGATGATTTCTGCGGCAGTTTGATGTAATATTTCACGTACTACAAAGTTTGGTGTAGTAACAATATCGCGTTCCGCATTCTCGGGTTTCTTAACAATCTTAAGTTCACCATCTACTACGGCAAGTTTTTCGGCAAGGAATATTTCATAAATGCGGCCAAGAATATCTGATGAAAGTACAGTAAACGAGTATGGGCTTTCAGGAAAATAGAGCTGACGGATTATCATCCAAAACGAAGAGCTGATATTTCCGATTACATCCTCAGAAATAAGTTCCTCAAATAGGCCTGAATTATACTTATTATCCGCCTCCTTAAACTTTGCTACGAGTTCTTTATGACTGTTATGGTCAGCAATAGTAAGCAGACGTTGGTAAGTTTCAATATTTCTATCCTCACAAACACGGAGGAAAAGTATCTTATTGATGTAACTCTGAACTATATCTCCTAGATAATCAATCTCCAAGTCAGGATCACAAGAAAGGATTTGTTGACCAAGCATCAAACGCCATTGGTTTATTTGCTCCAGAAATAGCGAATCCACCGACTGATGTACTACATTCAGTTCAATGTCATCCCAAACTTCTTCAAAGTGTCCTGTATATACGGATTCCTTTCCAACTAATTCAAGGAGTTCTTCTGCTACATTTTCATAGTCAGTATAATGATATGCTTTGATACGAGCCTTGACCAGAGTATCTCCGTCCTCAACTTTATATGAAGTATCATAGATATATAAGTCTTCAAAGTTAGACAGCACAGAAATCTTAAGGTTAGCCGTATATCCATAACGTCTAACCTGCTTGGCAGGATTATCATCTGTGCTGATATCCACACAAGGCTTCTTTGCCTCTAAGAAGAACTTGCGCTCCCCAAAAAGACGAAACGTATAGTCAGGTTTCTTCGAATGAGTGGCGGCATCGGCTTTAAGTGATTCCTCCAAAAGCACCTCACGCTCATTTGTCTTCTTACCTGACATGTTACGAATATCCCAACCAAGAACCTCAAACAAAGGGTCTAGAAACTCATTTCTCACTTGAGTTTCGTTAAAATTCAGGGTTCTGTAGAAATTACGATTCGACTCGTACTTCTCCACAAGGGCATGTATAGTATTCTTTATCTCTTGAACATCCATGTTATTTTTCTTTAGGGAAGATCTCCCCGAATGTTTTGTTGTCGTTATCAATCCATGCAGTTGTTCCTTGCATTGCTGTGGCTGTACAGAAACTAGCTGCACCTGATGGAGAATGTTTCTTGGTTGTTACATTTACGTCCTGTAGTAACGTGAGAAGGCCTCCATCATTCTGACATGCTTTCTTATTATTTCGGAAATCCTCGCGCATCACGCCGATCTCCTTAGGCATACTTGACTGGTCTCTGGAAAGAATCTTGCTACCTGCTTTCAGGCAGTACTCATCTGTATCAGGATAATAGTGCAATGTAGCGTGAACACCAATTTGATTCATATCCAGATGGAATTCATGATAATTTACAGGCTTAATGATTTCTTTTGGCTTATCGAAAATCTCACAACCATAGAATCGGGTAAGAAACAGAATGTCCTCAAAGAAAGCATTCATCTCGTTTTCCTTGTGTGGCGACAATGTTTCCTTCTCAACCTTCTTGGTATTGTCAATCTCATAGTTGCCAGCTTCATTGGCAGCCTTTAGCCCAAGATATTCCAAATATTTTACCTCACTATTGTAAATTTCGTTTGATTTAGAGATAAACACAAGTGCTGTATCCCAGTACTCTTTCTTCTGCTTATGGTCAATTACTCGATGAGTGAAATCATTTGTCTCACCAACATAACCGGTACGCTTCCCGGTATTGGGATGCGTACCGAGGAGTATATAAAACGAGTGCTGTTTCACCCACTTATGTTTGGCACCAACCTCTGCCACCTTATCTTTGGGTAACACGAAGCAAGCACATGATCGTTGAGTACCCATATCAATGATACGCGCACCACTTAATGTGTTATCGAGTAGTTCGGTATATACTGTAAGTATTGCCATAATGTTACAAATTTGCCTGTAAAACTGCAATGGACTCTCCCAAATCATAGATTCCCTCTAAAAAATACAAATTTTATAGCTTTTTCTATTCCTGGTAGTTCCTCGAAGCGAACAAGGGCGTCGAGAGGAAACGCTTCAGCTGCAAAATTACTAGTTTTTCCTTGAAATCATGTAAAATATGAATATTCTTGAAAGAATTAGTCTATTTTATTGCGTTCTCTTCAATGTTTATTGCGAATTTTAATTGGTTCCGTATGAAAAATGGCATTTTTCAACATAGCATACGTACACGTACATAATTGCTGCTAATGAAACTGCAACACTCTATTGCAGTTATCAGGGCAATTATTTAACGTTGATTATTAATAAAACTATGCTCTCAGGAGGTTAAATGTGCTTAATGACAACATTTACTCTTCCAAACTCTGCGTAAACAATGCGTAAACAAACGGTTTCAGTTAGGAGTATTTAGTAAGCTTCATAGGAGATAGTGAAATTCGTAACCGCTTGATATACAATTAAGATTAACAAAACAGACTATCGCAAAATATCACATTATCGTTCTCATAATCTGGAGGTCCCTGGTTCAAGTCTATAGCACAAAGATCTTTGGTTCGCCTTGAGTTCAATAACGAAGTCTCCTCCTTTATCTCTAACCTTGTCTATTATTACCTTTTGGAATGACATGGCATCTGCTGTGACTACACATCATCAACATCATATCCTATTGAATTCCGCATATAAAAAAATTAAAAATGAACGATAAAAAGAAACACCTAAGGCGGTGCCCCCGCATCGCTGCACACGAATATATAAGGATTTTTACTACAACTACAAGCGATGAACAATATTTCTTAAATGAAAAAGTCTTGATTCTTACCTGTAAATAAAACAAGCTACGCCTTAACCTTAAAAATAAACAGTATATTTTGGTACACCTCCCAGTTTGCATTACCTTTGCCCCCAATTATGGGAAAGGAGAAATTTTACGTTGTATGGTCAGGCGTCAATCCGGGCATTTATACTTCCTGGACGGACTGCCAGTTACAAACCAAAGGCTACGAAGGAGCGAAATACAAGTCGTTCGAGACACGCGAAGAAGCGGAAAAAGCCTTTGCATCTTCTCCGTATGAGTATATCAAACGCTCCTCTCCGGCTGCTCCCGCCCAGAAGAAAGATATGAATGCCCCTCTTCCTTCATTTGTCGTAGAGAATAGCCTTGCCGTAGATGCCGCCTGTAGCGGCAATCCCGGAGCGATGGAATACCGGGGCGTACACGTGGCAAGCCGGCAGGAAGTATTCCACTTCGGCCCGGTGTATGGTACGAACAACATCGGCGAGTTCCTCGCCATCGTCCACGGACTTGCTTTACTGAAACAGAAAGGGTTCGATATGCCCATCTACAGCGACAGCGTGAATGCCATCAACTGGATAAGACAAAAAAAATGCAAGACAAAACTGCCACGTGAACCCAAAACGGAAGAACTCTTCAAATTGATAGAGCGCGCCGAAAAGTGGCTACGCGAAAACACCTACACCACCCGCATCCTGAAATGGGAAACCAAACAGTGGGGAGAAATACCTGCTGACTTTGGACGAAAATAATCCGATTCCGCCCGTGAAACGCACGAACTACCCAAACAGTATTTTCAAACTTTCTACTACACCCTACACCCGGTGCGCAATTCTCTTATTTACTGCCCATTACGGGTGTATAAAAAACGGTACGGGTGTACAAGGGTTATTTACTCCTTATACACCCGCACTGTAAAAACAAGCATAATCCGCTTATTGCCAGTCGTTAAGTTGCGATTGTCTGATTATGTTAAAATCGGCTCAATCCACCTTACCTTTATACTCCGTTCCGTTTACCGTAACCTTTCCGGTGGTTTCGCGGATGTCAAGACCGGTCCCGACACTACCAAACGTATCACTACTATACTTGAATACAACGCCTTGGTTCGGCTTATTCTTTTCCGCATCAATATAGATAGCGGGATAGTCTTGAGAATCTGTATCATCTACCTTAACACTAAAGACACAACTATTCTTCAACTCAAAAGTAGTCTTATAGTCATAAGCGCTCTTACTTCTGTTACCGGCAGTAATGGCTGCGGAAGGGGCTTGGTTTCCTTCACTCCAAGTAATAGCGCCTGCCTCCATTGTATTTTTATCATACTGAGAGTTGACGGCCAGATTGAACGTGCAACCATCAAATGTCGACGTGCCGCCGCGCAGGAAAACGCCTTGCCAGCCTCCGGTGAAGGTGCATTGCGTAGCCGTTACCGTAACAGGGATATTCACCAGCAAGGCTGTTTCATCAGCTGTGAAGGTAGAATTGCTAAGAGTAATCGCATTATTGGAACCAACCTCTGTCGTAGCATTGGTATTCACACAGAAGTATTTGCCCACCATTGTGGAATTTTCAATATCAATGAGCGCAGAACTGTATCTTTTATCAATGAATACACCTCTTCCTCCTGTCTTGGCCGCTTTATAGTCGACGTTTTTCATTGTAAATTTAGCACCATCACCGTATAGAGATATTCCTGCGGTTTTATCGGTCACTTTCCCTTTATAGGTTTCATCACCGGTCAGTACGAGTTCGCCACCCCCATAAATGCGAGTGTAATAGTCTCCACCCAACGTAAACTCATGCATGCCTAAGATTACCTCCATTTTTGCCCCAACCGGAACGTATAATCTGCTGTTGATAGTTACATCTGCTTCCAGCGTAAGTTTATTGACTACAGCATCCGTTGCTATTTCGATATTACCTTTAGTAACGACCAACTCTTTTATTACAGCACCCGCTTTTACTACAAAGGTGTTTTCGCCTGTGCTGGCAGTTACTTTCTCCCAGTCTCCGCTGATTTCTACATGGTCAATGTCCTCAATGGTCAAGGTTCCTTTGGAGCCTGTCGGTACATTGATTTTCACTGCTTCTGCACCGCCTGACACTCCTTTCACAGTGAAGCTGGTGGTGCTTACACTGCTGATGTTGATGGTAACAGGAGCGCTGCTGGTGCTGCTGGCCGGAATCTCAATATTGTCATTTGCTTTCACTGTATTAACCGTGATGCTCTTAGCACCATCTTTCATCGCCTGGACGGCATCTTCCGCGTTCTCCACTACCTTGCTGAACGTGATACCACCGGTGCTGGCATCAATCTTGATGTCGTTGATGTCGGGCATTTCCTTTATCGTACCGGCTGTCACTACAAAGCCACTCGTTGTTTTAAATGCTTGGATAGAACCTGTGCCAATCTGCAGCGTAGCGGTAATACCGTCTGCGTAAGTGGCCAGCACCAGCGGGTCGGTGTTCACGGTGGTGAACGACACTGTCACCTCGTTTGCTGTGCTCGACAAAGTTCTCAGCGAGGCATTACCCGAATTATCTATCGTCAGTTCAGCCGAACCGGCGATGCCTGGGGCAGCCAGCACCAGTGAGCCGGATACTCCAGTTTCCAATCCGGTCAGCTTGATACGCATCATTCCACTCAGCAGCTGAACGAAGTCCACGCTCGTTTTGCCGGAGTTCAGCTTGCCGAACATCGGCGCGTTGCTATTAGGATAGGTGTACGTCGCAGGGAAGGTTAGGGTCATTGTACCGGAAGCGTATTTATCAGCCGGATAAACTGCATACTGCAAATTAGATACCGCACCCGTCACCATGCCGGTAAAGGTTCCTGTCGTGCCGGTTCCGCTTTTCAGGGTAAACGTTCCCTTGCTGGATTGTCCACTGAAGTAGTGCCGCCAAAAGCATAAAAGGCATCACCGGTTGTCCAGTTCACATGGTAGTTGCCGTCTACGGACGTTCGTGTGTTTGCCCCCATCGTTGCAGTCAGTGTAAGGCCGTCGGCAGACGTTCCGCTCTCCATCATTTCCTCGTTGGAGCAAGCTGTTATCAGGGCCGCCGCGCACAGCAGGGCACTGATGTTAAATAAATTTCTCATGATTAATTTCTTTTTAATAGTTTGTAATTACTAAAGAGGATTATTCCCAATAGCCATCCTCATGCCCCCACCCTGGCAATGTCGTATCGGCATTGTCACCGCCGCTACCTGCAAAGCCATACTCCACTGCCACCGTCAATACTTCGACTGCCGGTGATTCGTACTTTTCTCGTTTTTGATTATCCATGTTGTGAATAAAATTGTTTTGTGGTCCTCCTCAGTTCCATGCAGGGCCCATTACAAACACGAAGCGCAGAACTGATCGTTTCACTTCGCTATCTGAAGGCCCTGAGAAAACCCTAACACTACGAAATGACATATCAGCCCCACGCTATAGCGCGGAAGCCGTCTGAATGCCATTCTTGTAGTGTTCGAAAAATTTCTCAGGTTTTTCAGATAACAAGAATGAAGCAAGACGCTTCTAATAAATTTTAATAACTATTATGGTAGGCACTCCTACACGCTGTCAAAGGTAGAAGTTGTTTTTGAAAGAAGCAAGCGAAAAGTGAAAAAAGATGAAGAGCCTCTCTCTCCAGAGAGTGTGTCTCCCCCCGGCGTCCAGGAGGAAACGAGCGTTCCCACGAAAAGAAACGATAGTTCCCATTAAGGGAAACAAGCGTTTCCATAAGGAGAAACGACAGTTCCCATTAAAGGAAACGCTCGTTCCCAAGTGCAGGAAACTCCAGTTTCCAAGTACAGGAACGCAAGTTCCCCAGCACCAGATAGCAGCAAAACACTGTATTCCAATAAGATGTTAGTTTATATTATAAAGAGAAAGAAGCAGTCCTAATGCCGGTGCAAGCAAACCAATTGCCTACACCTGCCTACACCGTTACCTACACCACATAACATACTATGAATAAAATCCTTACCCCCTTAAGTGTAGGTAGTGTAGGTAAAACTGGCAAAAACTCATTGTTGTATCTCAACTTTCTGTTTAAGACAGAGACTGCATATCATTCAAGCGTTTATAATATCCGTCTTTCTCCAGCAGTTCTTCATGCTTACCTCTTTCCACGATTTCTCCTTCATAGAGCACACAAATTTCATCTGCATTCTTAATTGTAGAAAGACGGTGGGCAATAGCAATTGTGGTACGCGTTTTCATCAGACGTTCCAAAGCCTCCTGCACCAGACGTTCAGATTCTGTATCAAGAGCAGAAGTAGCTTCATCAAGAATAAGGATAGGCGGATTCTTCAAGATGGCACGGGCTATGCTGACACGTTGGCGTTGTCCTCCGGAAAGTTTGCCACCACGGTCACCGATACTTGTATCGTACCCGTGTTCTGTTTCCATGATGAAGTCGTGAGCATTTGCAATCTTCGCTGCCTCAACAACCTGCTCCATGGTAGCATTTTCTACACCGAAAGCGATATTATTGAAGAATGTATCATTAAACAGGATAGCCTCCTGATTTACATTCCCTATCAAACCACGCAAATCATGAATTCGGAAATCTTTAATATTAACGCCATCAATCCTGATTTCACCGAAGTGTATATCGTGATAACGTGGCAACAAATCAACTAAGGTAGACTTACCTGAACCAGACTGACCTACCAATGCAATGGTCTGTCCCTTAGGCACAACCAGATTTATATGTTTCAGAACTTCCCTCTTTCCATCATAGCTGAAAGAAACATCTTTAAACTCAATCTCATGATTCATTCCATGCAAAGGCTTCGGGTTTGCAGGTTCTTTAATAGGATTCTCTGCTTTCAGAATCTTATCCACACGCTCCATAGAAGCCAAACCTTTCGGGATGTTATATCCTGCTTTCGCAAATTCTTTCAACGGGTTGATGATACTATAAAGGATAACCATGTAGAAGATGAATGTAGGAGCTTCCAGCGAAGAGTGATCATTACCCAAAATTAATATACCACCAAACCACAGTACCAATACGATAAGAAGTGTTCCCAAGAACTCACTCATCGGGTGAGCCAAAGCCTGACGGATAGCTACCCTATTAGTCGCATCACGCAACTCATTACTGCACTTGGTAAAACGGTCCACCATCTTATCCTCAGCAATAAAGGCTTTGATGATTCGTAAACCTCCCAGAGTCTCTTCCAGTTGCGACATTGTATCACTCCATTTGCCCTGAGCTTCCAAAGACTGACGTTTCAGTTTTTTGCCGACTTTCCCCATCAACCAACCCATTCCAGGAAGCACCACTACAGTAAACAAGGTCAGCTGCCAACTGGTGATAATAAGTGTCGAGAAATAAAGTAGAATCAGAATAGGATTCTTCAGCAACAGGTCCAGCGAACTGGTAATAGAGTTTTCAATCTCACCCACGTCACCACTCATACGGGCAATGATATCTCCTTTCCGCTCCTGCGAGAAAAAGCCAAGCGGCAAATGCATTACTTTGGAATAAACCATGATACGAATATCGCGAACAACTCCTGTACGCAAAGGAATCATGATGGCGGAAGAACCGAAGTAACAAGAGGTTTTCAGCATAGTCATAAAGGCTAGGAAAAGCCCCATGAACAGAAGCGTCATTGTTGGTCCGTGCGTTTCAATCAATCGGGTGACAAAGTAATAGAAGTTATTAATCGCCACATCTTTCAAGCTGTCACTTCCCCACTCCATATAGTGGTAAACCTGTGAACCATCACCCGTCTTAAACAGGATATTCAGAATTGGAATCAATAACGTAAATGAAAAAACGTTGAAAACAGCCGATAAAACATTGAGCAGGACTGCCCATCCTATATACTTTTTATAAGGCGACACAAAACGTCGCATCAGTTGCAGAAATTCCCTCATTGCTTGGTATTAATGAATTAGGGGCACAAAGATACAAGAAATATCTTTAAGAAGAAGAAGATAAAATTAATATTAACGAGATTTATCTATGCAACCCTCAATTAATGGACACTGTGAGTCATTTATATGAATTACAGAATGATTTCGAAAAAATATATTGTACCTTTGCGCCCAGATATCAATATACGCTTTATTATGACAAAGATTGATAAGTCCATACTGACATTTGGAGTTACTATTTTTCTTAAATTCATATTATTCGACATTCTGTGGTGTATTCCCACAACGTTTGCCTCTCTTTCTACAGTTGAATGTTATACAACCAAACTGATAGCCACGTTTATATTACTTATCCCCTATGCCTTTTTCCGAATGTGGAAAACGGAAACTTTCATCATGCTTTTACTAGACTTTCTGTTGATAGCTAACCTTATGTATTTCAGGACCTACTATACAGCTATACCATTGAACAGTTATGGACTATCAGGAAACTTAGCCGATTTCACAGGTAGCGTGATTGACTCTCTCCGGTGGTATGATTCACTTTTCCCATTATCCACCCTTATAGCAGCTATAATTCACCTACGCACCAAAACATCACATCTGAAACGCCCGGTTCGGGCTCTTCCTTATGTAGGAATACTTGTAGTTATTATCTGTATTTTTGGAACAGTAACCCTTATGAAAGGCGGATTCTCAAAGGCTTACGGAAAGTATCGTGATAAAGCCTATTTATGTTCAAGCGGCCCTTCTATTTATACGATTTTCGGTAGTCTATGTTATGACTTGATAGGACCGCAACAACAGTTGACTCCCGAATTGGAAGCCAAAATACAAGAATGGTTAAGTGCAAAGCCGAAACATGAAGCCGCATTAATCAGCGATAGTACCAATCGTCGCACCAATTGTATCGTTATTTTAGCAGAATCATTAGAAAGCTGGGTGTTAGAAAAAGAAGTGGAGGGACAGGAGATCACCCCCTATATGAATAAACTATTGAAAGACTCTACCACTCTCTATGCTCCACACGTACTGACTCAGGTAAAAGGCGGACGTTCCATTGATGCACAGCTCATGCTTTGCACCGGATTACTGCCCATCAATAGCGGTACTTACAGCAGCCAATATCCCAATCATATTTATCCGTCATTACAGAAAGCCATGCGCGAAAAGAATCATTCACGCAACTACCTGTTAACCATTGATAAATTGTCAACCTGGAATCAAGGCCCCATAGCCCAAAGTTTCGGCATAGATACCATCATCGCTTATCATGACTTTAAATTGACTGAAGCTTTCGGCACACACAAACGCACCGGAGACGGTTCGTTCTTTGCACAATGCCAAGAAAAAATAGAAAAGGGGGAGATATGGAAAAAAGGAGAAAATGCATATATGCAACTCATTACTTATTCCGGCCATGCTCCATTCATATTACCGAAACAATTGAGAGAAGTTTCGTTCTCTTCCGGCATTCCGGAAAAAATGGGTGACTATATGACGACTGCCCGTTATACAGATAAAGCAATCGGCAAATTCGTAGAATATCTGAAAACTCTTCCGCAATATAAAGAAACACTGATTGTAATAACGGGCGACCACGAAGGTCTGGCATATTATCGAACGGAATTATGCGAAAGCCCCGGCGGCAAAGATATTGTATCCGACAAACCTTTTACTCCTTTCATCGTTGTCAATTCTCCTGTAAGCATGCGCTATGATAAGGTCATGGGACAAATAGACATGTATCCCACCCTGCTGAACCTGCTCCAGCTTGACGATTATTACTGGACCGGACTTGGAGAAAGCATTCTCACCCCCAACAAGAAAGGTTTTGCCGTAGGTTCACAGATGAATGTGGAAGGAGAAGGCTATACACCGGAGGAGGTGGACTTAGCAAAAGAAGCTTATGATATATCGGATGAGATGATACGATTCAACTACTTCAAAAAATAAATATCTGTATTTAAATATCTTTTTTAAGCCATATTCATCAACTATACCCACAAATACCTTACCTTTGTACACGTGACTAATATATGATTTGGATTATTCATAAAGCAACTATGCAAATATCTTATTTCCAAACTTATAAATTCTGTCACCAACTAAGAACCATCGCATTAAGACAAGTATTTTCACATAAAAAATATGATTCGAAGCTTAAAACATTATTTCGAAAAGAAAAATGAGTTCTATACTGAAAATTTGGAACCCAGTTATACAAATTGGAACATCTTAAAATGTAAAGATCTATATCTGAGTAAAGTATCAGATCTCCAAAGAGAACAATCATCTCAGTTACTTACTGAGAAAACAATTTTCCACGCTTACTGGCATGGAACCTTTGGCCTCAAGCAAGCTTTCTCAATTAAGAGTCTGTTGTGTACACAAAATATGGAAAGTATAGAAATATGGCTATGGTTAGACTCTGAAAATGGGTATGCACAAATAGAAAGTAATCCACACCTACAAGAACTAAAAGGCCATATAAAAATATTGTCCTGGAACGTTGAAAATGAAATTAGCAATACTCCCTTTTGCAAAATTAAGACATATATCAATGCACCCAAGAATCTTGCAGCCAAAGGTGACGATTTCCGGATTATCTCTCTCTACAAATATGGAGGTCTATATTTCGATCTTGATGTTATGTTTTTAAAAGACTTTACCCCTCTACTAAAAGGTCATGAGTTTGTCTATGCATGGGAATACCAATCATATGCCAACAGTGCCATTCTATATTTACGTAAGAATAGCTATATAACTAATTACTTAGCAAAGAAATTACAAAGAAGAAAGGCAGCAATGCCTTGGGTACTATTCGATTACAAAGATAAGAAATTAGAAAATTTGAGAAATTACCCTTGTACTTTCTTTGATCCTCTCTGGGGAGGATATTGTGATGGAATGCCTTTTAAAGAATTTGCTGACTTTTTCAAGGAATTCGGCGAAGGTTATGATAAAGACCCCAATATCAATAGTTATAGAAACTTCTTTCCGGGGGCATTCGCATATCATTGGCACAATAAGTGGGATGCTGAAGAGGTTGAGAACTCATATTTTGGCCTATTTAATCATGAATTTAACAATATATTGAGTAGCAATGAAGTTCAATCTATTCAAAAAAAATAAAGATCAATACACTCTCTATTCGCTACTAAACAGGAAATGGGCATATATTTCATATATACCTGAAGTATATTACCATAAAAAAGACAAAGTTTATATGCGTACTCATCAAAACAAGAGAGAGGCATTAATCATTGGAAAAATATTTTATTCTTTGGGTTATAATGTTAAAGTCGCACGCTGCAATGCCCCCAAAGAGTGTGACGACCGTCACTATGATATTATTTTTGGTTTAGATCCCAACTTTGTAACAATGAGTCAGAAAAATCCTCAAGCCCTAAAAATATATTATGCAACAGGCGCTTACTGGAAACACCAATACTCAATAGTAAAAAACAGAATCGATTCATTCAACAAAAAGCATGGAACACACTTGCCATACTCCCGTTCAGTAGATGCACACAATAGCTGTGAAATAGCAGATATTATTTTCCAGATAGGAAGTTCGTTTACCATCCAGACATACCCCCCGGAATTACAAAATAAAATCAAGATAATTAACCAATCCAGCAACTTTAGTCAGGAATGCAATTTGCAACATAAACTTCAAAGTGTTTCCATAAAAGACTTCCTATGGTTTGGCTCCAGCGGTAGTATATTAAAAGGATTAGATTTAGTTTTAGATTTTTTTATCAGCCATCCACAATACAACTTACACGTAATCGGCTCTCTTGACGAAGGGTTTATAGACATCTATCAAAAACAAATAGACGAGTGCCGGAACATCACATTATATGGTTTTCTTGACACCAATTCTGAGTTGTTCATGAACTTAGCCTATCTCTGTGCATTCAATATCTTTCCATCCGGCAGCGAAGGATGTCCCGGTTCCGTTATAACTATGATGCAAATGGGAGTTATTCCCATTACTTCTCGATGGGGAGCAATAGACAACATCGAGCATTATGGCTATCTGTTACCGGAATTATCTGTTGAAGCAATAGGTAAGGGAGTAGAATGGGCCAGCATGTTACCCCAGGACAAATTTCACAAATTAATAAGGGAAAATATATATTATTCAACTCAAACGTGGAATCTTGAACAATTTGAAAATGAATTTCGCTCTACACTGAAAGAAACAATAAAAACAAAAGAAAGAAAGAACAAATAGAAAGCGATATATGCCATATCACTACAAGGGAAGATACATTAATACATCTTTTAACACATAGACAAGGGATCGTATCCTATAAAATTCGTATCATTGTATAAATATTACTATACTCTTTCTTAATTCAATGCAGAAGAAATTTATAAAGCTATTAAAAAAGCTACGTCGACGTTATATTGAACGCCACGATTTGCCACAACCTCGTCCCCTTAACAAAGAGATGGACCCTGATATTATATCAAGCCATATTAGGGAAAAATTATTATCACCAGAACCTTGCATGCTCTCAAGATTTGGTGCTGTAGAAATAGGATGTGTAGTCAATTACTTAGGCATCTATCATCAAAAAAGAAAAATTATCAAATACATCAAAGGGGAGGCATTTCCCTGGTGGTGGGAAGAAGAAACAATGTACCCGATGAGGAATAATGCCGGATTCTTTTCAGCAACCCCTGAACTATTAAAGCGTTTTTCGGAAATGATGATTGAAGATATGCCTCTCATTGACATACTTGCTTCCTGGAGATTTGAAGAAGAATATTTCTCTAAAGAATTACAGAATGCGTATAAAATAGATTTTGAGCCTTATAACCCTTTTTGGAGTGATGTACCATGGACTGCTGCCTTAGAAAATAAAAAGGTATTGGTAGTACATCCTTTTGCAGAAACGATACAAAAGCAATACCTTCGAAAAGAACTAATTCACAAAGACCCGAGAGTTCTGCCTACTTTCGACTTGCAAACAATCAAAGCCATTCAAACTATTGGCAATCAAGGCGACGGTAGATTTGAAACATGGTTTGACGCTTTAGAGTTTATGAAAAGTGAGATCGACAAGAGGGACTATGACGTTTGTCTGTTGGGGTGTGGAGCGTATGGAATGCCGTTGGCCGCACACGTGAAGCGTTCCGGGAAAAAGGCTGTACACTTAGGAGGCAGTTTGCAACTATTATTCGGGATTAGAGGTGCCAGATGGGAAAACAGTAATTATAACGCAACTTATAATTATTCAAAACTAATGAATGAATTTTGGGTAAAGCCCTCCGCAACAGAAACTCCCTCTAAAGCCCAACAGGTAGAAGAAGGATGTTATTGGTAATGCGACAATGACAAATATGGAACAACCTCATATTTTATATGATTCTCAAATCTTCGATCTACAAAAATTCGGTGGAATCTCACGATATTTTTGTGAAATCATATCCAAACTGGGTATGGCATATGACATTTCTGTTCGCTTTACCGAAAATCATTATTTAGCGCAAGCCAAACTTGCCAGGCACCGTATCCATGCTCCACATTTCTTTTTCAAACATTATAAAAAGCGGCTTTTGCTTGAAAACCAAAAGTTAACAAACAGGTTACTTCAAACGTCATCTCCTTATCTTTTTCACCCGACCTACTACAATCCTTCTTTCCTCGAGCATATTGGTGACCACCCCTATGTAATAACAGTGCATGACATGATTCATGAACTGTTTCCCGAATATTTCCATGATGCTAAAGAGGTCATGGCGCAGAAAAAAGAAGTGATTACAAAAGCCAGCCGGATTATTGCAATTAGTGAAAATACAAAGAAAGATATCGTTAATATATTAAATATTGATCCTCAAAAAATTGACGTCATCTATCATGGAACAAGTATAAAGTCCCATCACGGGAAAGATGAATTGTCACTCCCTAATCGCTATATTTTATTTGTAGGAGACCGAACTCTTTACAAAAATTTCCAACGTTTATTAGAAGCTTTTGCAATCATCCACAAAACAGACCAAGATTTATATTTGCTTTGTACAGGGCATCCATTCAACTGGGAAGAAAAGAAGTTGATAGATAAATTGAATATCACAGACAAGATCATACAAATTTCAATAAACGATAGAAACCTGAATGAATTATACGGCAGGGCACTCCTCTTTGTATTTCCATCACTATACGAAGGCTTTGGCATCCCAATCTTGGAAGCTTATGCCTGTAAATGTCCTGTAGTCTCAAGTAACACCAGTTGTTTCCCCGAAATAGCCGGCAATGCCGGTGCCTACTTTGATCCTTACTCTATAGAATCAATGGTTCAAACACTGACAGAAACCATAGGTGATAGCGAAAAACGTGCTTCTTTAGTAGCAGCAGGAATAGAGCGGTTACAATTATACTCCTGGGAAAAAGCAACCCGAGAAACAGAAAAAGTATATCAAAAAGTCTTAAATGAAACTCTAAATCCAAAAACGTCCATTAAATGAGAACTCCGACTATCAGTATCATCACAGTCAACTTCAATAACAATGAAGGACTTAAGAAAACATTGCGCAGCATCGAAGTGCAATCATACACCAGCTATGAACATATCATCATAGATGCTGATTCCAATGATGGAAGCCAGGAAACCATCAAGAACTATTCAGAAAAAAATACCCACCTGACTTACTGGGTTTCTGAGAAAGACAAAGGAATCTATGATGGAATGAATAAAGGAATCAGGCAAGCCAAAGGAGAATATCTTTATTTCCTAAATTCAGGAGACTGCTTACAAGGAAACATTCTCAAAGATATTCCATTTGATGGGACAAAATATATCTATGGAGACATGGTCTTAGTAAACGATCATGAACAGAGAAAAGAAGCGGGACCTGATTATCCCGACTTAGTTTTCTTTTTTTATAATGCGTTAGCACATCAAGCGTGCTTTATTCATCATTCTCTTTTTATCAATAAATTATATGACACCCAATATAAAATAATTGCAGATTGGGGACATAGTTTCCAGTCTATCATCATGGAAAGGTGCAGCTACAAACACATCCCCCTAACTATCGCTGAGTGTGATGCTACAGGAATCAGTTCCAACTACATCGATGTACAAACTGAACGATTAAAGTGGCTCCAGGAAAACCTCTCACCGCAGCTTTATTCTACATACATTGATATATTGGAATATAAAAAGTCGGATTTCAAGACCATTATTCCAACCATGAACCATACAAAGAAATTTCAAAAAAGAGCATATAGGTTAGTTCGCTATTTATTGAAACTAAATACTCTTTTTTCCTCCCGGCACAATCATACAGAAGATGTATACAACAGTATATTATATCGTCCTTTTTTAAACAAATAATAATAAGAGCCATGAAGATTTCTATCATTATTCCTGCATACAATGCGGAAAAGCAAATCAGAAAATGTGTGTTATCAGCATTACAACAAGATATCTCGCACAATGAATACGAAATCATCGTAATCAATGATGGCTCCACAGACCAGACAGCTGGTATTATACAAGAATTATCTAGGGAGTACCCTACTATAAAAAGTATCACGACTACCAACCAAGGGGTAAGTGCGGCAAGAAATCTCGGCATGGATATCGCTCAAGGAGAAATTATATTATTTGCCGATGCTGACGATTATTTCTGCACAAACTCAATAGCAAAAATCTATGAAGCAATATTAAAGAACGACTTAGACATTCTTCTGTTCGACTATAATCATTGGGGGAATCAAAATAAACTTTTGAAAGGTTTTGATTATGATGCACGTAAGTTTTGCCCACGGGGCATCGTCTCTGGCAAGTCATTCATAAAAACCGGTTATATGCCTGCTGCAGTCTGGATGCTTGCCTATCGTAGAGAATATATGCTGAAAATGAATTTCAAATTCATCAATATACGACATGAAGATGAAGAATTTATTCCCCGCGTATTCTACTTTGCAGAAAAAATCATGCATCTGCCATTGATCTGCTATAATTATGTACAAAATGAATCTTCATTCATGCAAAACTATAAAGAGTATGGTCTTTTCGATAAAATAAAGGCAATGGACAATCTCAATCAGTTCACCCAAAAATACGTGAAAGAAGAAGACGTAGCCTTTACCTTGAGCGAGCATATATCTTTAAGGCTAATGGAAAATCTAAATAATAGTTTTGCCATCAAAAGCAAAGCTCAGGGAAAAATGGTAAAGCAAATGAAAAAGGCAGGATTAACCCCGCTCGTACATACGAAGAGAGAAGGTCGTTATGCCTTCTTATATAAGTATTTTCCAGTATTATTTATCGCTTATTATCGCCACAAATATTTAAAGCGCCATCATTCCAAGTAGCAATATGAAGAAGATAATCCTCGTCGCATGAAAAAAATATATCTATAATCTACATTTTTTCTGCTATAATACGTACCTTTGCATACTTATATAGACTATAATAACCTAAAGAACTATGATAGATATTGTTTGTAGCATAGACGAAAACTACATTGAATATTGTGGTGTAATGTTAGCAAGCCTGTTCGTACATACTCCAGATGAGAAATTCCGCGTACACATCATTTGTAGCAGTAAGGTCGAAAAGGCCGGAAAAAAAAGGCTGAAAGTTTTTTGCGAGAAACATCAAGCTGAAGTTTATTTTTATGACGTAGACTATTCACTCATTAAGGATTTCCCTATTAGGAAACAGGATCACCTGTCTCTCGCCGCCTACTTAAGGCTTTTCATGTCAGAGCTTATACCCAGTAATATAAACAAAATTCTATATCTGGATTGTGACTTGATCGTTGTCGACTCTATTAAAGAATTATGGGAGAAAAATATCGATAATATTGCCGTAGCTGCCGTTGAAGAAAGGTCACCATTCGATACCGAATCACCTGTCACACTGAAATATCCCGTTGAGTACTCTTACTTCAACTCGGGAGTAATGTTGATAAATCTTCAGAAATGGAGAGAGAAAAAATTTGTAGAGGCATGCAAAAGCTATATCGCATCCAATTATGAAAATATAAAATTGCACGACCAGGATGTTTTGAACGCATTGCTTTATAAAGAAAAACAATTTATTTCTATTCGCTGGAATCTGATGGATTTCTTTTTATATGCAAGCCCTGAGATACAACCGGAGAGGAAAAAAGATTGGGATGATGCTTTAAAATCTCCTGCTATTATCCATTTCACAGGAAAACGCAAACCATGGATGTACAACTGCGACAGTCCTTTCCGTGATCAATACATCCGGTTTGCCAAACAACAAGGATGGCATGTTATTAATAATAAGAATGCCATTCACTATTTCTTCCGTAAGATTCTATATAAAGTAATCAATAAGAAGAAAACTATAAAAATCAAATAACTGAACTAACAACATTCTAAAAGTGTTCATTGATTTATTCACCAAGAATAAATCATTGTATCAAAATATAGTATATCTTTGTAAAATTGCAACCTAAACAATGATTTTAAGTTAATGCTAATGCCTCTTTTAAACAAAATAGCTAATGTTCTCGAAGAAGTCCCGCAGACCTTCAGACGTACATCCAATCCAAAGCTCATTATGACATTATTGGTCAAAAATGAAGAAGATATATTGGAAGAGAATCTGTGTTTCCATAAGGCTATGGGAGTAGACGGGTTTATCATTACTGATAATAACTCCACAGACGGTACAATTGAAATCATCCAAAAATATCAGAAGGAAGGATGGATAAAAGAAGCTATCATAGAAAAAGCAACTAATTATAATCAAAAAGTATGGGTAGACCGCATGATCAAGATTGCCAAAAAGCAACTTCATGCAGACTGGGTCATCAATGCTGATGCCGATGAGTTATGGTACTCTCCTACCGGCAGTCTAAAGACTGAATTAGCCACCACCAGAGCTAATGTACTAAAATGTTCCATGAGATATATGTATCCAGAAGCAGGTAAACAGTTTTGGAAATGGAATCAAGCTATCATTCCAATTATTAACCCGCTAAAGTACAATTTTTATAATCTTTCGCGCTATTCTCTTTATATACCACAAAGAGGAAAAGTTCTTCATCGCACCACCTCGTACCTTCAGATTTCCACAGGAAATCACAAGGTGCTCATGTTCCCTAAACGCCTTAGAAAAAGTAATATTTGCATTTACCACTATTCCATTCGTGGTAAAGAACGTTTTCTTGAGAAAATGATTAACGGTGGCAAACAACTGGAACAAAATCCCCACAGACATATAGGCATGCATTGGCGCTATTTCTATCAGTTGTATAAGAATCAGCAATTAGAAATAGAATATGATAAGATCATCGGAGCAAACTCTTATGATCAGTTGCAACGCGACGGATATATCAAAACTGACAATACTATTCCCGATTTCTTCAAACAACACTTCAACAAATAGTGTAATGAAACATGCTTATCTAATCATCGTCCACAACGAATATCCGGTGTTAGAAACGCTTTTATCCATGATTGATGACGAGCGAAATGATATTTATCTACATATCGACCGCCGCTCAACAGAACTGTATAAAAGAGCCTGTCTTCTATGTACACAGAAAGCCCGATTATTTCTATTACCTACCCGCAATAAAGTATACTGGGGAGACATCAGCCAAGTAGAAACAGAATATCTGTTACTTGAAACTGCCGCCAAGCATAGCACTTATGACTACTACCACTTGCTTTCAGGTGTAGACCTGCCTATACAAACACAAGATTATATCCATTCTTTCTTTCAAGCCAATTCTGGTAAGGAATTTGTCAGTTATTGGTTGGGAGATAAACACCAGAAAGATTTGAATCGTAAAATCTCCCGATACTACTTTTTCACAAAGAGCCTCAAGCGTAGCAACAGTAAATGGCACATCATAACTGCACCATGCCATAACCTTGCACTCATTGTACAAAAGCTTATTCGATTTCACAGAAAACAAGAAGTCGAATTTAAAAAGGGTCCCAATTGGTTCAGTATTACTCAAGGCTTCTGTCAGCATCTGATAGAAAAGAAATCCTTTGTACTTCAACGCTTCAAATACACGTTGTGTCCCGATGAAATTTTTCTTCAGACCATATTATGGAATTCTCCTTTTAAAGAGAACATATACAAAGCTAATGAAGATGATGCAGGAAACATGCGACTGGTTGACTGGAACAGAGGAAACCCTTATACATGGCAATCTCAGGACTATAATGAACTAATCGCTTCAGACAGATTATTTGCCCGTAAATTCAGTTCCAAAGAAAAAGAACTGATTGAGCAAATAAAAACCACATATGCTAACAAATAAAAAGAAATAGATTTTTCAAAAAAGGAAGTGACATTCCCTCTAAACCTATATCTTTGTACCAGTAATCAGTTATAATACAGAAGCATGAACTCTACAAATCCAGATATCAACCCCGTCAAATCCTTTTTCAAATCAGTGGAGAAGAAGCTTTTGAAGCACAGTAAACACTTATACTTCAAAACTGTAATTTCTCAGAAGTCCGGTGCAAAAAATATTATAAAGAAATACAAAGAAGCAAGTACCGGAAAAAGTCCGATTGACAAGACATGCCCCATCTGGATATGCTGGTGGCAAGGAGAAGCGAACATGCCTGATATCGTTAAAGTCTGTTACGCCTCTGCAAAACATCATGCAGGCCAACATCCTGTCATATTAATCACAGAGCAAAACTATCAGGAATACGCTACAATGCCGGATTATATCTTGCAAAAAGTGAAAAACCACGAAATAAGTCTCACCCATTTCAGTGACATGCTAAGGATTAATCTGCTTAAAGAACATGGAGGAATATGGGCTGACAGCACCCTACTTTTTACCAGAGATGTAGACTCAATAATGAATCCCGATACCGATTTCTACACTTGCCATCATACGGCAAAAAACACCAATGTGGCAAACGGCAAGTGGACAGTCTTTTTTATAGCATGTGGTAAAGACAATATTCTACCCGCTTTCCTACTGGACATGTTCTATAGTTATTGGAAGAATCATCAACAAATCGTCACTTACTTATTCTTCGATTATCTCGTTAGCATAGCCTATGAAAATATCCCAGCTATTACGGAAATGGTCGACAGCGTCCCTCTGCAAAGAATCAGCAACCTGTCCAAATGCCTCAACATGCCATTTAATGAAAAATCTATGGAGGAATTTAGTGCAAACTATGGTTTCCACAAATTAACCTATAAGAAGCAATTCAATATGCTCACCCCCGAAGGGAAAGAAACAATCTATGCCCACCTACTACATAATTCTACCCATGGGATAGATGCAGACCAAACATAGAAACTACCTTCAAAAGTCAGCCATCAAGAAACCTTAGAAGAAAAAGACGAAGAAGATTTATGAGCTTTCTCTATCAACTGCAAACACTTTTTCTTGTCAAAGCCACGAGATTTGGCATATTCATCCGCTAACACAGCAAACATCTCATCAGTACCAGGTAGTCTTTCAAAATTCTTGCACCCTTCTTCCAAAGATACCTTACCAAAGCGCATCCGGTTCAAATCAATGATCTCTACGGAGACGCCCTCCGGCTTTTCTGCAAATAAGATATTCCCTGCCGAATAATCCTTATGCAAAATTCCATGTTCATGCAAAACAGCAGTAGTACGGGCTATGGCGCGAAGTATTTTTTCCTGTTCCTCAAAAGGACGTTGTGGAAGATCCCGGTAAGTATAAGGGCATTCCGACCTTAACGATACAAAATAGCTCTTTCCGAACAAGAACCAACTGGAAACCGAGCAGAAACCAATGGGTGCGGGCGATCCTATATTAAACTGCCGCAACATGGCCGCATAGCGAAATGAACGCCGTGCCTTAGATTCCCGGAAAAAATTATAAATAATCCGATTCAGCAGGTGAGGTATCTGGAAAGATTTAACCACCACTTTCTGTCCTGCTATATCAAACTCCCTCAATTCATTTCTTCCTTTATAAATAACAGTACCCCGATCTTCAAAAATAACCGGAAGCACTTTCACAAAGTCACTCATATTTGAATAACCAGGAGCTACAGCCATGCACCGTGGACGAAAAAAACGCTCAATACGATTGATCCACCTAGACCAGGAACGTACAGAACGCAACTTTCCTCCTAACTCCCGTTCAAAAAATTCAGCATGACGCTTGTTAAGCACTTTCGTAACATGTGGCTTCAACGAACGATCTACAATTCTTTTGGACCCGACACGTACGCGATAATACAATTCTATCTGAGGCAAACGGACCACTTTGCCACCATCTTTCAGTACAGATATCCAGAATTCCCAATCCTCACGTGCAATGATCTCTTCGCAGTACCCACCTACTCTTTCCCATTCTGTTTTTCTGTAGAGTGCACAGGTATCAATCATATTCTTACGTGCCAACAACTTCAAAGAGAAGGGTGGTAACTTCCATTCACCACTACGGTCGCCTATAAATTCGGCTCGCGGACAGACCACTTTAACATCCGGGTCTCGTTCCAATTCTACTACAGCATGGCTTATGAATGTCGGACTGATCCGGTTATCCGCGTCTACCGGCAATATGTATTCGCCATGAGACAATGATATAGCATTATTACGGGCAACACACGGACCACTATTCGACTGGGTATGTACACTTACCCGTGTATCTTTTTCCGCATACTCTTTGGCAATGTCCAAAGAATTATCTGTCGAGCCGTCATCCATCAGTATTACTTCAAAATTAGGATAATCTGAAGCAAGCACCGAATCCAAAGTCTCGTGCAGATACTTTGCCATATTATAAATAGGTATAATAATAGAAACCAATCGATACTCCATAATATTTTCAAATTTTATCCAGTCCTTTGGTATACTTTAACCAGTAATACTTCAATGGATTTTTATACTTTAATTGCTTCCACGGACGGCTACCATGCGGACGATGCCACACCGGAAGCGTAGTAAACAGATAGTTTTTGAATCCCTCTTTCAATGATTGATGGGAAATTGTTACATCGTGCCAATTCTTTTCAAGACTCAGCTGATGAAAATCAAACGAACGGAGGAAGTTCAACGTCAGTAACGAGCAACAGAAACTGCAATGTTTCTTTTCAGGAAACACCTGATTCTCTCGCCCTTTTGCAAACAAATAAGGATAGTTTATATCACCTTTCTCATCTACGGTAACAGCAGCAGCAATTCCACAATCTTTTCTTTCCAAAGCGCCATCGAACAAAGATTGCAAAGTATCTTTCTTTACCACCACATCAGATTCTACAATTACCAATCCGGCTTCTTCCGCAATAGCACGTTCTTGTGACATTTGCAGAATCAGAAGATAGTTAGGCGAAGGGTGGCTTGTGACATCCGCAAGATTTACCAATTCGAAACCCAGTCTCCCGGATGCTTCCCGCAACCTGGCCGTATTCTCCTCCGTACTGAAATCATTGTAAACGGTATATGTAAAAGGAGTCTTAACGTCAGATGCCATAATAGCATCTACCGTCTGTAAAGTCAACTCAATGGAATCCTTTACAGGCGTAATGATATGGATACACTTCATTCCTTATAACTGTTTTATCTTTATTCTACAAATCCTAATATTTGTACAAGTTGACAAAGTTATGTATTATTTAGCATACAGCCAAACAGTTTACCGCTTTTATGACTAACTTTGCCTGCAACAAATATAGAAAAAAAATACAGAAATGAAAGTCATTGTCGACAATAAAATACCTTTTATAAAGGAAGCTATCGAAAAGATAGCGAATGAAGTAATATATGTCCCCGGAAAGGACTTCACAGCTTCCTTAGTGAAAGATGCAGACGCGTTGATCATTCGCACACGCACCCATTGCAACCGGGAATTATTAGAAGGGAGTCGGGTTCGGTTCATTGCCACAGCCACAATCGGCTTCGATCATATAGACACAGAATATTGTCATCAGGCAGGCATCGTATGGAAGAATGCACCAGGCTGTAACTCCGCATCCGTAGCCCAATACCTGCAATCCACACTTTTGCTAACAGAACTCCTGAAAGGAAAGAAGCTACCCGAAATGACTATAGGCATTGTCGGAGTAGGTAACGTAGGCAGTAAAGTAGCGGAGGTGGCTCGCGAACTGGGCATGCGAGTATTACTAAATGACTTGCCACGAGAAGATAAAGAAGGAAGTGCCGGCTTCAGTTCCTTACAATTCCTTGCCGAAGAGTGCGACGTCCTCACATTCCACGTGCCTTTATACAAGGAAGGGAAATATAAGACTATCCATCTGGCAGACCAGTCATTCTTCCGCTCACTGAAGCGCTCCCCCATCATCATCAACACTTCCCGAGGGGAAGTTATTGAAACGAATGCTTTATTGGAGGCTCTCGAAAACGGATTAATCTCAGATGCCGTCATCGATGTATGGGAAAACGAACCGGATATTAATCTCACCTTATTAAATAAGGTATTCATCGGGACGCCGCATATTGCCGGATATTCAGCAGATGGAAAAGCAAACGCCACCCGCATGTCGTTGGATTCTCTTTGCCAGCACTTTGACATACAGGCCGATTACCGAATTGTTCCACCTGAACCGGAGAACCCGATGATCACTGCAACTACCGAAACAGAAGCCTACCTACAGATGTATGATCCAAGAAGGGACAGTGAAGCCTTAAAACAGCATCCGGAATTATTTGAGAAATTAAGAGGAGATTATCCGCTGAGAAGAGAGAAAACAGCCTTCCGCGTAGTGATTTCATAGCAACTTCATACCAAGTCCGTGTCAAGTCCGTACCAAGTCCGTACCAACTCCAAGCGTATAGATACGGAGATGATACGGACTTGATACAGTTCAGGTAAGTCCTTGAACAAAGTCTTAGACCTCGGATTCCAGTAATTTTTCTATTACTTTGGGATAAGTATCATATTCCAGCACATGAATACGTTGTGCCAGTTCATCGGGAGTATCTTCCGGCAACACCGGACATTTCACCTGGCAAATAATGGCACCTTCATCATAATGCTCATTCGTATAGTGTATAGTAATACCACTCTCTTTTTCACCCGCAGCAATCACAGCTTCGTGTACGCGGTCGCCATACATTCCCTTTCCACCGAACTTTGGCAACAATGAAGGATGTATATTTATCATTTTATTGGGATAAGCATGCAAAATAGAGTCTGGTATACGAGCCAGAAATCCGGCCAGCACTACAAAATCAATATTGTGCTCCTGCAACACCGATAAAACCGGCTCTCCGTTCTCCCAATCACCCTTGGAAAAATAAAAGCAAGGCACTCCAAGCCCGCGTGAGCGCTCTAAAACAAACGCACTCTGACGATTAGTCAAAACCAGGGCTACACAAGCCAAACTTTTTTCCTGGAAATAACGAATGATATTTTCGGCATTCGTTCCGTTTCCCGATGCTAAAACAGCGATCTTTTTCCTCATAAATCTTCCTTTTAGTGCACAAAACCGTGAAAAATGTGCAAAACATTGCATTTAATTCCCCAAATATTTGCGAGTGACGATAAATATTTATTCCTTTGCCCCGCAAATTTAAAGAAATAAAACTAATTATTAATTAAAAACTTAAAGTTATGTCTGAAATTGCATCAAGAGTGAAAGCGATTATCGTCGATAAATTAGGCGTTGAAGAATCAGAAGTTACTAACGAAGCTAGCTTCACTAACGATTTGGGAGCAGATTCTCTTGACACTGTAGAACTTATCATGGAATTCGAAAAAGAATTCGGTATCTCTATTCCTGATGACCAAGCTGAGAAGATTGGTACTGTAGGTGATGCTGTATCTTACATCGAAGAACACGCTAAGTAATCTTAATCCATTCATATCTTAGTATGGAATTAAAAAGAGTTGTAGTAACAGGTCTTGGCGCCATTACTCCCATTGGCAACACAGTACCCGAATTCTGGGAAAATCTCGTGAATGGGGTTAGTGGAGCAGGACCTATTACTCATTTCGACGCATCACTTTTCAAGACCCAATTCGCATGCGAGGTGAAAAACTTTGATGCCAATCAATATATCGACCGCAAAGAGGCACGCAAGATGGACTTGTATACCCAATATGCCATTGGTGTAGCCAAGCAAGCGGTAGAAGATTCCGGTCTTGATGTCGAAAATGAGGATTTGAACAAGATCGGTGTCATCTTCGGCGCCGGTATTGGTGGAATCCGTACATTTGAAGAAGAAGCAGGTAACTATGCCCTCCATAAAGAAAACGGTCCTAAGTTCAATCCGTTCTTCATCCCCAAGATGATTTCGGATATTGCTGCCGGACAAATTTCTATCCTGTACGGTTTTCATGGTCCTAACTATGCGACTTGTTCTGCATGCGCCACTTCTACCAATGCCATTGCCGATGCATTCAACCTCATCCGTTTGGGTAAGGCAAATGCCATCATCAGCGGTGGTTCGGAAGCTGCTATCGCAGCCTGCGGTGTAGGTGGTTTCAACGCTATGCACGCTTTATCTACCCGCAATGACTCTCCGGAGACTGCATCCCGCCCGTTCAGCGCAAGCCGCGACGGTTTCATCATGGGTGAAGGCGGCGGCTGTCTGGTTCTTGAAGAACTGGAACACGCTAAAGCACGTGGTGCCAAGATTTATGCAGAGGTTGCCGGCGTAGGTATGTCTGCCGATGCGCATCACCTGACAGCTTCCCACCCGGAAGGTCTGGGAGCCAAGCTGGTAATGAGAAATGCGTTGGAAGATGCAGAAATGAAGCCCGAAGAAGTAGATTACATCAACGTTCATGGTACATCTACTCCTGTTGGTGATATTTCGGAAGTGAAAGCTATCCAGGAAGTATTCGGCAAGCATGCTTATGAGTTGAACATCAGTTCAACCAAATCCATGACAGGCCACTTATTGGGTGCTGCCGGTGCGGTGGAAGCCATCGCAAGTATTCTTGCCATCAAGAATGGCATTATTCCTCCGACTATCAACCACGAAGAGGGTGATAACGACGAAAACATCGACTATGACCTGAACCTTACGTTCAACAAGGCTCAAAAGCGCGAAGTGAACGTAGCTCTGTCCAATACATTTGGATTTGGTGGTCATAACGCATGTGTTATTTTCAAAAAATACGCAGAATAATCAGTCGTGTTACGTAATCAAATAGACAAGATAAGGCTCTTATTCCGTAAGGACAAAGAGTCTTATCTTTGTTTTTATAAGATACTGGGATTCTATCCCCGCAACATCCAGCTATATCAGCAGGCATTGCTGCACAAATCTACCTCCATCCGTTCGGAGAAAGGTCGCCCTTTAAATAATGAGCGACTGGAGTTCCTGGGTGACGCCATTCTTGACGCCATCGTGGGAGATATTGTCTACAAGCATTTTGAAGGCCGCCGCGAGGGCTTCCTCACAAATACACGTTCCAAAATCGTACAACGGGAGACACTCAATAAACTGGCGGTAGAAATCGGTTTGGACAAACTGGTAAAATACTCCACCCGTTCTTCCTCGCACAACAGCTATATGTACGGAAATGCTTTCGAAGCATTTATCGGCGCTATCTACTTGGACCAGGGGTACAAACGCTGTAAGCGGTTCATGGAAGAAAAGATATTCAAGAATTACATCGACCTTGATAAGATGTCACGCAAAGAGGTGAATTTTAAATCGAAGCTGATTGAATGGAGCCAAAAGAGCAAAGTTGAAGTTTCATTTGAACTTATCGAACAATTCCTTGACGAAGACTACAATCCTATGTTCCACACCGAAATACGCATCGAAGGCATACCAGCAGGAAAAGGAACAGGATATTCTAAAAAAGAGTCCCAACAAAATGCTGCGCAGGCTGCTTTAAAGAAAATAAAGAATGATGCCGCCTTCAAAGAACAGATTGAGGCAACTAAAGCGCAAAACCATCAGCAGGAAAATACGGAAGAAGCTGAAGAAATTATTGAGAGTGCCCTGATTGAAGAGAATCAGGAAGTTACTTCAGTAACCGAACACGAGGTGAGCGAATAATCATTCGCCCGTATTTCAACCAAAGCAGATTCCCATCCGTCGCCCTTGAACCACAAGGTCGTTATCTTCCGTTACCAACTTCAGCTTTCCGGCTATCTCATCCAGAGGTGCAGAAGAAATTTCATCCCCTTTCAATGTAATCATTCTACCGAATTGCTCTGTAGCTATTAGTTCTGTGGCATGTCCGCCCATGCGGGTAGACAGATTCCGGTCGAAAGGCGTAGGTGAACCTCCACGTTGAATATAACCAAGCACCGTTTCACGGGTTTCTATACCCGTCTCGTACTCTATCTCCTGAGCAATGTACTCGGCAGCACGTTTTCGTCCATCCGTCTGTATACCTTCGGCAACCACTACAATGGAATAAGGTTTCCCTTTCTTTAAACGGTTCAGGATCGTCTCTCCTATATTATGGATATTATAAGGGATTTCGGGTATCAGGATCACATCTCCACCACCTGCCATACCGGAATAAAGTGCAATCCAGCCAGCCTTATGTCCCATCACTTCAATCACCATCACCCGTTTGTGCGAACTGGCGGTAGAGTGCAACCGATCGATGGCATCCGTAGCAATGCTCACAGCAGAATCAAATCCGAAAGAGAAATCGGTTCCCCAAATATCATTATCAATCGTCTTGGGTACGGAAACAATATTCAGTCCCATGGCAGCCAGTTTCGCAGCAGTTTTCTGCGTACCATTACCACCGATACAGACCACGCAATCCAGCCCTAATTCTTTCACGTTCTGTTCAATAAGTGCCGGTTTATTCACATCGGACATCACACCATTCTTCTTGAAAGGCTTTTCACGGGAAGTGCCCAGCATCGTCCCGCCCTGATTCAATAAACCGGACAAAGATTTATCGGTAAACGACTCCACATCTTTAGTCAGCAATCCTTGAAAGCCGCTATGAATACCTATTACTTCCATTCCATAATGATTGATTGCAGTCTTGCATACTCCACGAATGGTGGCATTAATGCCGGGACAATCGCCTCCCGAAGTCAAAATTCCGATTCTCATAACTACCTTTTTTAGGGAACAAGTTGAAGGGTATCAGGTACAGGTAAACTTGTCTTTTTGTCTTGCTAACTGGTCAACTTGTTAACTTGTCAACTGAATACGTCCGTAAAGATAGAAAAAAAAGAGAAAAAAGATAGAGAAGCCAATAAATAAGATTATTTTTGCGCTACAAAATAGTTTTAGCTAAGAGAGATGAATATCACAACATTGCTGAATAAGGTGTATTTTACCCCTCGCCTGAAAAAAATCGATTTATATGCCAACCGTGCAGAAGAGCTGCAACACCAAGTGTTGAACCGTCTGGTGCGCATGGCCGAGAATACAGAATGGGGAAAGAAATATGATTATAAAAGCATTCATACTTATGAAGACTTTAGAAACAGACTGCCCATACAGACTTACGAAGAGGTAAAGCCGTATGTGGAACGCCTGCGTGCAGGAGAACAAAACCTGCTCTGGTCATCAGAGATACGCTGGTTTGCCAAATCTTCGGGTACCACAAACGATAAAAGCAAATTCCTGCCCGTCAGCAAAGAGTCCCTGAACGATACACACTACCAAGGTGGCAAAGATGCAGTTACTCTTTATCTGGCACAGAACCCCGACAGCCGTTTCTTCTCCGGACAAGGTCTCATTTTAGGTGGAAGCCATAGCCCCAACCTCAATTCCAGACATGGGCTCGTGGGCGACCTTTCTGCTATTCTGATTCAAAATATACATCCATTAGTAAACTGTGTTCGCGTTCCAAGCAAGAAGATCGCTCTCATGAGCGACTTTGAAAAGAAAATAGAAGCCATTGCCAACAGTGCTGTTTCGAAGAATGTAACCAGCCTCTCCGGCGTTCCTTCGTGGATGTTGGTACTCATCAAGCGTATTCTTGAAAAGACCGGCAAAGAATCTCTGGAGGAAATATGGCCCAATCTGGAAGTCTTCTTCCATGGGGGCGTTGCTTTTACACCTTACCGCGAACAATACAAAGAAGTAATCCGCTCATCCAAGATGCATTACGTAGAAACGTACAATGCTTCTGAAGGATATTTCGGGACACAGAACGATCCGAATGATCCGGCTATGCTGCTGATGATTGACTATGGTATTTTCTACGAATTTATTCCATTGGAAGATGTGGGAAAAGAGAATCCCCGCATCTATTGTCTGGAGGAAGTCGAAGTAGACAAGAATTATGCACTGGTCATCTCTACATCTGCAGGATTGTGGCGCTATATGATTGGAGATACTGTAAAATTCACACAGAAAGACCCATATAAGTTCGTCATTACCGGACGTACCAAGCATTTCATCAATGCCTTCGGCGAAGAATTGATTGTGGATAACGCAGAAAGAGGGTTAGCTAAAGCTTGTGAAGCGACCGGAGCATTGATTTCCGATTATTCGGCTGCTCCTGTATTTATGGATGCTAAAGCCAAATGCCGCCATCAATGGTTGATCGAGTTTGCTCAGATGCCGGATAGCGTGGAGAACTTTGCCAAGATACTGGATGATACATTGAAAGAAGTCAACTCCGATTACGAAGCTAAACGCCAAAAGAACATTGCCCTGCAACCCCTGGAAGTTATTATTGCCCGTAAAGACTTGTTCCATGATTGGTTGGCACAAAAAGGAAAGTTGGGCGGACAACATAAAGTACCGCGCCTCAGCAATACAAGAGTATATATTGAAGAGATGTTAGAACTGAACAAATAAAACTATAAAGTAATACTATAGTAGGAAAGGCCATACTAACTTTAATCAGTATGGCCTTTCCTATTTATTATTTCAGCAGGAAAAACAGACAATCGTCCCAGGCAATCAGAAATTATAAGCCAATCCAACACCCAGTATCTCTTTGAATTGTACCTTTGGACCTCTTTCAACGCCCTCATCAGTAAAGGTTTTCACATCATTGTCATACTTCAAAGTCATATTCAGAGTTGCCGAAAGCACTTTATTAATCTTCATGCTGATAAGTACATCCCAGTTTACATCTACATTGCCAAAGTCTTTATTATAAGGAGTAAAGAAGTCAGCCGTAGTAATCAGGTTCACATTCTCCATGACTGGTAATTCTGCACGGGCTTTCAGGAAAGCACCCGCTTCAATCTTAAAGTGATCACCCGGATCAACTCCAAAGGAACCTAAATCAGAGAGATAATCATCGCACACAAAGGTCATCTTGGTAGAGGCCGGTGAAAGAAAAATAGAATAGTTACTCTTCGGTCTATACTCCATACCTAAAGCAACATTGGAATAAGCAGGAGCAAAGAAATTGGATATATAATGGCTCTTGTCCGGATAATTATAACCTTTGGCAAACTGAGTATTCAGGTCAGCCATAAGCGTATAGTACCAAACTTTGGTAGCTGCATATCCCAACTGGGTAGATAATCCAATCTTATCGGTACTCTTTCTCATCCCCTGAGATTTGGTCTTCGACAAACCATAATCCAGCACCAAGTTCGTTACCCACAGCCAGTCTCCGTTCTTATGCGTCAGCGAACCATTCAGGTAAGCATTCCCGGCCACAGAGTTTTCACCACCAGCTGACCAGTTTGTCATAGCAGTTTGGGACATGTTCACACCCGTCACACCTTTCAGTACCCATGCTCCTTCTTTGTATCCTTTATCGTCCGTTTGGGCAGAGACGATCATTGCCAAGGTGGCAAATAGCATCATCAAATATATACGTTTCATACTGTTATTCGTTTTAATTGTTTCGTAAAAAATAGACGTCTTTCTATTTCAAACAGAGTAAACTATTTTTTTGTTCAAGAACAAATAAAAGAATGATTATATAATAATGCCTCCTCCCAACAGTAGGCCATCCTCATCATAAAAAGCGGCAGCCTGACCGGAAGCTATAGACTCCAACAGTTCGTGAAGTTGTACATGGAGAAGATTCTCCGCTGTAATGCCGACTGTACAATAATTGGCTTGTTTACGATAGCGAATCTTGACGATAACATTTGGGGAGTTTAGTAAGCGGGAAGTATCCACAATGTTCCAATCCTTCAGCAACATTTCTTTTTTATAAAGGGAAGCAAGAGGAGCAAGTATTACCTCATTCGATGCTTTATGTATCTCTTTCACGAAGACAGCCCGGTTCATATAAATACCCAACCCTCGACGCTGACCAATTGTGTAGAAAGGATATCCTTCATGCCAGCCTAAAAAAGTACCGCTTTCATCGAGAAATCTGCCTTTCCCCGGCAAAAGCTCCTGCGGAACTTCACGTTGTAGAAAAGAGCGGTAATCCATTGGGCAAAAGCAAACGCCGAGACTATCCTTCTTTGTTGCCGCTCGTTCAAAGCCTCGTCCGGCAGCATAGGTACGGACTTCATCTTTAGTCCAATCCCCCATCGGAAGGATCATACGTTCCAGAATATCTTGTTTAAGCCCCCAAAGAAAGAAAGTCTGATCCTTGTCCCGATCGGCAGCAGGAGCTATAAAATAATGGTTATCCTGAAAGACCTTGCGAACATAGTGTCCGGTTGAAATCCAATAAATACCCATTTCATCGGCTATCTTTGCCAGTAACGGCCATTTCAGTTCATTATTACAAAGCGTACAAGGAACAGGAGTACGGGCAGAAAGATATTCATCTATAAAGTAACGGATTATACGTTCACGGAATAATTCGCGGGCATCATAAATGATATGCGGGATATTCAGGCGGGAAGCAAGAGTACGAGCATCATCCAGAGACTCCTCAAAGCCTTCCGAATCATAGAAACGAAACGTTACACCAGTAACTTCATAACCAGCTTCCTGCAATAACATGGCGGCAACGGAGCTGTCCGTACCTCCACTCATACCCAGTAATACACGTTTCTTTGATTTCATGGGTGCAAAAATAACAAAGGAAAAAGAAAATCACTACATTTGTGATCTTTAAAAAGATAACAACGCCAATGAGCTACTACATCTGTGATGATATCAAGAAAAAGAATGAAAGAACTTATTATCTTATGAAATTGTTGTAACTTTGTGCTTTTAAAAAAACTAAAAATCAAACGTTATGGAACATCAACTGACAATTTACAACACCTTAGATAGGAAAAAGGAGCTATTCGTGCCATTGCACGCTCCACATGTAGGTATGTATGTCTGCGGTCCTACCGTTTACGGTGACGCGCATTTGGGGCATGCACGTCCTGCCATTACTTTCGATTTGCTTTTCCGCTACCTTACCCATCTGGGATATAAGGTACGCTATGTACGCAACATCACCGATGTAGGCCATCTGGAACATGATGCTGACGACGGAGAAGACAAAATAGCCAAGAAAGCACGACTGGAGCAACTGGAGCCAATGGAAGTAGCGCAATACTATATCAACCGCTACCATAAGGCTATGGAAGCGTTAAACGTACTTTCTCCCAGCATTGAGCCACATGCTTCAGGACATATCATCGAGCAAATAGAATTGGTGAAAGAAATCCTGAAGAACGGATATGCATACGTCAGTGAGGGTTCCGTTTACTTCGACGTAGAGAAATATAACAAGGATTATCATTACGGAAAGCTTTCCGGTCGCAACCTGGATGATGTACTGAACACCACCCGCGAACTGGACGGACAAGCTGAGAAGCATAACCCCGCCGACTTTGCCTTATGGAAATGCGCCCAACCGGAGCATATCATGCGGTGGCCTTCTCCATGGAGCGACGGTTTCCCGGGATGGCATGCCGAATGTACAGCCATGGGTAAGAAATACCTCGGTGAGCATTTCGACATTCACGGCGGTGGTATGGACTTGATTTTCCCCCATCATGAATGTGAGATTGCACAATCGGTAGCATCACAGGGTAATGATATGGTACACTACTGGATGCACAACAATATGATTACCATCAACGGACAGAAGATGGGTAAATCATACGGTAACTTCATCAATCTGGATGAGTTCTTCAACGGCACACACAAATTGCTGACACAGGCTTATAGTCCGATGACCATCCGCTTCTTCATTCTGCAAGCTCACTACCGCAGTACGGTAGACTTCAGCAACGAAGCTCTGCAAGCTGCAGAAAAGGGATTGGGCCGAATGATGGATGCCGTAAACGGACTGGAAAAGATCACCCCGTCTGCCACATCCAGCGTAAATGTGAAAGCTGTGCGTGAAAAGTGTTATGAAGCCATGAATGATGACTTGAATACTCCGATAGTCATCGCTCACCTCTTCGATGGAGCCAGAATGATTAACAATATCATTGCAGGCAATGATACCATTACTGCCGAAGATTTGAAAGACCTGAAAGAGACATTCCATCTCTTCTGTTTCGATATTCTGGGATTGAAGGAAGAAAACGATTCCAATGAAGAACGTGAAGTTGCTTTCGGAAAAGTAGTAGACATGTTGCTGGAACAGCGCATGATGGCGAAAGCCAATAAGGACTGGGCTACCTCCGACAAGATTCGTAATGAGCTTACAGCCCTCGGCTTTGAAATTAAAGACGGTAAAGACGGTTCTGAGTGGAAACTGAATAAGTAAACTCCACTGTCCTATAAAAAAGCTGCCTCCCTCTGATTCTGTAAAATCAAGGGAGGCAGTTCCATTAAAAAAAGAGAGTTTTAGTAAGGTATCATGTCGGAAAGAATACGCTCCTTATACCAGGGATCGTCTATTGCTTTCAATTCCTTGCCCATTTCACGGCAAAGCTCTGCAACGATCTCTTTATTTTCTTCCAATGGAAGATTATTCATCTGGTAAGGATCTTTTTCATCATCAAACAGCAGGCTCTTCTTCAATTTACGATCTTTCTTATCAATATAAAAGGCCAAAGTATAACGTGCTGTCTTATATCCTCTTGAAGAAGGGAAGTAAGTCTTCACTTTGCCATCCGCATCTTTATCTCCATCCAAATTCTGGATATATAAAGCACCACCGGGACGTTCAATTTCCGCCTTTTCATCGAAGAAAAGTGGTGCCCAGTTGCGTCCTTGCACATTGGCCGGAATAGAATCACCCAAACCACACAGTCCCAGGACTGTCGGCATGATATCCGGTGCAGACATCAGAAGATTATCTACGCGCGGCTGTATATGACCGGGATAACGTACCAGAAACGGTATGTTCATAGATTCGGAATAAGGAGAGTTCTTCGGGTCATCCGTAAACTGGCTACACATAGTTTCACCATGATCGGAAGCAAAGATTACAATCGTATTCTTATCCAGTCCCTGCTCTTTCAGTGTTTCCAGTATTTGACCAAAAGCACGGTCTACACCGGTAACGGAAGCAAAGTAATAACGAACGCTCTCTGCCTTCTCACGTTTCTTGTCTGCATTGGGACGAATCAGAAGGCTATCCAAAGGTTGATCTTTGTACAGGTTGAAATCTTCTTCCATGCAATCGTCCAATGAACGGTACGGACTGTGGGGTGGATTCATACCTACCATTATAAAGAATGGCTTCTTCGGATCACGCACATTCCCTTCATTCCTCAGATAAGAAACTACCATCTTGGACTCGTGCAACGGTGACCATTCTTTCGGATCGTGACGATTTCCATCCGTATCCCAGTAACGGGGATTCTTATGTTCATCGAAAGTACCATAAGAATACCAGTAATTGAAACCATGGCGCCGTTCTTTCGGTGTATAAGCATCCCAAGCCGGAATACGGTCTTCTACGTAATGACCAGGACGTTGCGGATCGTTTGGAGTAGGAAAATCAGCGTGTAACTTACCAAAGTAAGCACAGTCGTACCCAGACTTATTGAACACATCGCTTATGCAATCCACATCAGTACGCAAGGAACTGATAGGACGGTTTGAATTACAATTTAAAGGAATCCCACTCTTATTGGGATACATACCCGTCAGCAACATACCACGGTGAGGGCTACTCAACGGACAGTTACTCTGGGCGGAACTTAACACCAACGCTTCACGGGCAAAGCCATTCAGGTTAGGTGTATGCACCGGGTCATTACGGAAGTTTACCTTGTCGCGGAACCCGTCTTGTCCCCAAAACTCCATTGCCTGATTGCGGTACTGGTCGGGGAAGACATAAATAACATTTGGAAGTTGTGCCTGCTCTTCTTGCTGGGTTTTGCAGCCTTGCAAGGCAAACAGGCCCAAGCCTCCCAAAAACAAACTAAACCGATTGATTATCATTTTTCCAAGTCTCTTTTACGCATGATTCCTTCCAGGAAATAATAGTCTGCATAGTTCAATGGAACATCAATTTCAGCACCATGAGGAATACTACCTACAGAGTGCATCAGGATGAAGTTGCCATTAGTACCCACTTCAGCACGGTAAGCCGGAGAGCCAAGGCTTTCCATGATTTTATCTGCGGTTTCTTTATAGTTCTTGCCGGGAATGTATGTACTCAGTTCATACAAAGCAGATGCTGTACAAGCCGCAGCAGAAGCGTCACGTGGTTCATTCGGAATATTCGGAGCATCGAAATCCCAATAAGGTACAAGGTCTTCCGGCAAGTTCGGATTATTAAAGATAAAGTTATAAATCTTCTCAGCCATATCCAGATACTTCTGATCGTGAGTATAGCGGTAACACATGGTATATCCGTAGATGGCCCAAGCTTGTCCGCGCGCCCAAGCTGACTCATCAGCATAGCCTTGTGCAGTTTGTCTCTTACGCACCTCACCGGTTACAGGATCATAATCCACTACATGATAGCAACTATTATCGTTACGGAAGTGATTCTTCATGGTTGTATCAGCATGTTTCACGGCAATGTTATAGTAAGTAGAATCCCCTGAAAGTTTGGAAGCTTCGAATAATAGTTCCAAATTCATCATATTATCTATGATAACCGGACATTTCCAACCACGCTGTGCCTGCCAACCTTTATCTGCATCCCAGGATTGAAGTACTCCTGCTGCCGGACGGAAACGGGTGGAAAGGGATTTTGCAGTCTGGATTATTACAGGCTTATATTCCTCTTTATTAGCAAAACGATATCCGTTCAGGTAACTGCTACCAATCATAAAGCCCACATCATGATGCCAGGTCAGGTATTGTACAGAGTCTAATGCTTCAGTATACTTTTCGGCCAACGGCAACCATTTCTTGTCACCTGTCAGTTCATAGGTATACCAAATATTACCGGGAAAGAAACCGGAACACCAGTCATCAATGGGTACATACACAATGCTACCGTCTTTGTTAATGGTTCTTGGATTCAGAATTTTTCCTGATTTCTCAATAATGTCGGTCTGGATGGTCTCCTGTGCCACCGCATTATCAATATTCTCTTGGATAAAGTTGCTTTCGGCCTGCTTCTGACCTGCGCAACCCGCCAGAACAAGGAGAGATACTCCCAATGTCGTGAGGATTGTTTTCATAATAATGATTTGTTTATTAAAGTTTCGTATTCTTTCGTCAGCAAATGTAGCGCAGGTTTACAGAAAAGACCCTCCTAAATTATACAGGAAAAGGGCAAAATTGTTACATTTGCGCATAAATCATACAGATTGAACTTTTTAAACCTATCAAAAACATGACTCCACAAGAATTCTTCAAAAAAGATCTCTTTGCAGAACAAACCGGTGTAGAATTGCTGGAAGTGCGCGAAGGATATAGTAAAGCACGCCTTGTTATCACAGAAAATCACCTCAATGCAGGACATCGTACACAAGGAGGCGCTATTTTTACCCTTGCCGACCTGGCACTGGCTGCCGCAGCCAATTCGCATGGTTCATTAGCGTTCTCCCTTTCTTCCAATATCACCTTTTTGCGTGCCAGTGGTCCGGGCGACACGTTGTATGCCGAAGCACGCGAACGCTACATCGGACGTACTACCGGATATTATCAGATAGACATCACCAACCAAGATGGGAAACTGATTGCTACGTTTGAGTCCAGCGTATTCCGAAAAGGCGATCCGCTACCGTTCAGCATATAGAGCTACGGGCTACAAGCTACAAGTGCTGCGCTATGTTCCGAAAGGCACCTGTAGCTCGTAACTCGTAGCTGTCTCACTTCTTCCTTACAGCCGAAGTCATCGGATAGCGGTTCCCCTGTACACTCTTAAAGAATGCCTTTGCCGAACCGAAGTTAAGATACATATCCAGACGGATGGGAAGATGATTCTTATCATCTGAGATAAAGAAAGTAATCACCTCTTTCTCTTTTCCCTTCTTATATTCCACAAAAGAGAATACAAGGCAACGGTAAATCGTATCATTATTGGCCTTCACCTCCTCTTTTCCACGATAAATCAATGTTTGTTCTTCTACCTTGCGCCCAGTAGCCATAGGGAACTGAATTCGGTCGCCTATTTTATAATCTGCCGGATCGTAAGAACGCGCCTGTGCCAGGATACTCAACATATCGAAGATACAACGGCTGTCACTGTATTCCATCTCTTGCGGATCGCGAACCGGATTGTGCCAGATACGCCTCTGCTTCACATTAGATACACCATCCTTATAAGAGAACCACGCCTCATCCACTGTATAGCGGTCTCCCTCTTCGGCCGCCTTACGGAAATAAAGCGGTTCCAGTTTCTCACTGACATAGCATGTCAGCGTATCACGCATCTTAAAAAAGAAGTCCGTCTTTTTGCTACCCACCGAAAGCAGATTGAAACGGTAAGCAGGTTTCGATTGATAAGTCGTGGAGAAGGTTGTCAGACTTGCCAGCCCTACCTTCTTCCAGATAAACTTCCAGTTAAAATATAAATCATACATCACATGCTCACCGGATTGGAATGCGGTGTTTTCTGCCGTACATTGTGCTTTGGCAGGTGTAGCAATAGCAAGTAACAGAGCCCCCAATAGGCAGAATACCCATCCGCGTTTACCGGCGATTGCCGGAGTTGCGGTTATTCTGATTTTTCTTTTTCTTGTCTTCATCTGGTTTTTGTTTTTTGAGTTCTCCCGGTTTCTGTTGATCCAGCGGCCTATCATGTATATTCCAACTCTGTGTCAAGTCAAAATTAGCTTTCAATTCTAACACCTGATAGTAATAATACACTTCTTCCGGTTGCCGTTTATCTTCATATTTTCCGGTGTCCCATACACCGTTTCCATTCCTGTCATTAATGAGGCGTGCACTATATTTACCTGGATTCAGGAAGTAAAAATCCGCCCTGCCATTGACGACTGGCACCGTACGCACTACCTTGTCCTGTGCATCCAGCAAATCAACAAATGCCAGTGAGTCCGCACCGCTCACATCAAAGAATATCTGTCCATATTCTTCAGGCTTCTTCACCTTGAATTCTTTCTTTACCTTATCGGTGAAAAGGCCGTATATTCCTTGGAAAGCCGTAGAATCCACCTCAAAGGTATAACTTTCACCGGGTTCCCAATCCGCATATACATTGTAACGCATCAGGTTCAATGAGTCCGGAATAAAGTCGAAAGGAACATCACGCCACAAGCTGTCTATCTTCTGTTTCAGATGAACTGTGCTATCAGCAACACTTGCCAGCGGTTCAGTGAACGTAAGGGAAATATAATCATAAATATCCATCGTACCCGGCGCATATACATCGACAGGTAAGAATACCGTCGGCTCTACATACTCCTTGCCTTCTTTTTCAGCTTTCTTTTTGGCCTTTTCAAGCTCTTTCTCTTTCTTCTCGCGTTCTTTCTCCAGTTCCTTTTCCGATTTAGGTCTAAGTTTCGACACAAGTTTCAGTGTATCCGTACGGGGAACCAACTGATTTAGTGTATCCGTATAAAGATACGTAAGACTCATCTTCAAAGTATCCATCTTATAAATCAGAGAATCTCTTATCCAGTATTGGAGTGTATCAATGCGACCGGTAGGCTTCTCCACGATAAAAGCATCGGTTTCATCGAAATTCAGTCCCTTCAATAATGGTAAGCTATCTGCCGGAGCCGAGAAATAAAAGGAGAACTTCCGGGGTTCGGATCGCTCACTCTTAATAAGACGTTGCGATAAAGCAAGTTCCTTGAAACAGCGCAATATGACATCATCCGGAGAATAGTGGGTATACATCTTCTCCATAATCGTATCTATCGTCAAAGAGTCTTTCCAGAGTGTATCAAAACGCATCCGCTGATCCATAGAAGGAATAATCAGGGAGTCTTCGAAAGCAATCACCTCGGTGGGCTGACTATAATAGAAGTTCTGGTCGGCATCCTGCAATCCATAGATACGGTATTCACCCGGAGCGACACCTCGAATCGTAAAACGTCCGCGGCTATCGGTGCGACCTACACGTTCGAAAGGCAACGTTGTAAAGGCCGAATCCGCCAGATTGGAATGCATACCTACCAGCATACCTTTCACCGGTTCCAGATTGAATGCATTCAATACGGTACCGGATACCGCCATCGAATCGATTACAGAACCGGTAGAGAAAGTAAATCCGAAATCAGGTAACGGATTACCTTCATTATTGTCCTGAACAGCATCCGAAAAGTCTATCGAGTAAGTAGTATTCGGTTTGAGAGTATCCTTCAAAGTAATCACAATTTTCTTTCCATTGGATTTTATCTCCGGCTGCTGCACCTGTGGAGGAGAAATCACAATCTTCTCACCCGGTTTATCAAGCTTGATGAATTCATCGAATTCAATCGTTATCTTTTTCCGGCTATTATTGAGCGCACCCGGCAAAGGTGTACTACCAACGAAGCGGGGGGGAGTTTCATCAATAGCACCACCCTCCGGACGACCGATGCTGGCGCAGGAATAAAGCAGGGCAGCAACGATGGCAACACCTGCCAAACGATTGAAAAGAGATTTCATATTTGAATATTTGTTACGTAACATGCTGCAAAAATAAAGGTTATCCCTTAATAAGCAGTATGCTTTACAGTATTTTAATCAAAAAAGAACAAGAAGGTATTAAATTATAAGGCTTTTGCCAAAAAAGGATGCAAAAGATGTTGCATCAACGCATTGGAGCTGATACGTTAAGTAAGCCCGGATGAAGGTATAAATGAGATATGTTCTTCACGGGAGTGAGTATATCATCAATGCCATTGATGATAGGCATCAATGGCATTGATGGTGGGCATCATCGGCATTGATGACTATCTCAGTACGAAATTCATCCTGCTTCAGCTACGGACTCAGCCTATTTCAGTCCTACTCTTAACTCTGCTCCATCCCTCCCCTTTATATAATATATGTATAAAACATAGTTAAAAATAGCCAGTAATAGAACCAACCTGTTCAAAAATAGATAATTTTGCAGCCGGAAAACCCGAAGAGTGCTTCTAGTTTTCCCCTTTGCCCTCCGTATTATCCAACTATGACAAAACATAAAAAACCTTTTTACCAAGATAAAAAAATAAACCAAAAGACAGAGAATAATTACAAGTATGAAGAGTAGATTGATTTTATTGGCATGTTGCCTGTCACTGTTCAGTTGCGGACAAAGTGACAAAACTGCGGGTAAAGCACCCGAATTTGCAGTGATTACAGTGGAAACAACCACTGCCAACTTGACGAACAGCTATCCAGCTACGATCAGAGGTAAACAAGATGTAGAAATCCGCCCCATGGTAAGCGGTTTCATCACCAAGTTACATGTAGACGAAGGTGCAGTAGTACGTAAAGGGCAAGTGTTGTTCAGCATTGACCCTGTACAGTATCAAGCAGCCGTAAACTCAGCCAAAGCTGCTGTTGAAACAGCCAAAGCAGCCGTAAACACGCAAGAACTTACCGTAAACAACAAGCGTGAGCTGAACAAAAAGAACATCATCAGCAACTACGATTTGCAGATGGCAGAGAATCAACTGGCACAAACAAAAGCACAATTGGCACAAGCTGAAGCACAATTAGTAAACGCCAAGAACAATCTGTCGTATACCAGTGTAACCAGCCCCAGCGATGGCGTAGTGGGTAGTATCCCCTACCGTGTAGGTAGTTTGGTCAGCCCTTCCGTTGCCAGCCCACTGACTACCGTAGCCGATATCTCTGAGATGTACGCCTACTTCTCCATGACCGAAAGACAATTGCTGTCGCAAATCCGTGAAGGTGGTAGTATCAAGGAAATTCTGGAAAGAATGCCCGATGTACAGCTACAGCTTATCGATGGAACCATGTATGCCGACAGCGGACGTGTAGAAACCATCAGCGGCGTTATCGATCAGACTACCGGTTCGGTAACTATGCGTGCCCTCTTCCCCAACAAACACAATGTGTTGCGTAGCGGAAGTACCGGTAATGTGGTATTCCCCAACCCGATGACAAATGTTATTATGATACCTCAATCAGCTACTACAGAAATACAGGACAAGAAGTTCGTATTCGTAGTGCAGCCCGACAACACTCTGAAGAACACGGAAATCCAGGTGTTCAAGCTGAATGATGGTAAGTACTACTACGTAACCGAAGGTTTGAAAGCCGGTGATAAAGTAGTAATGGAAGGTGTGCAAAACCTGAGAGACGGGGCATCTATCACTCCTATCACTCCTGCTGAAAAAGAAGCTGAATATCAGAAAGCACTGAAAGACCAGAAAGAAGGTAATATCCAAACTGCGTTTAATTAAGAGTTGACGTTTCTGAAACCGAGTCAACTTGCCAACTAAAATAAAAGAGACATGAAATTAGATAGATTTATTAATCGTCCGGTACTATCTACGGTAATCTCCGTGCTGATAGTGATCCTGGGTCTTATTGGTCTGGCAACCCTGCCTATCACCCAATACCCGGACATTGCACCGCCAACCGTATCAGTGCGCGCCACCTACACGGGTGCCAATGCCCAAACGGTGTTGAACTCCGTTATTGCACCGCTGGAAGACCAGATCAACGGTGTGGAAAACATGATGTACATGACTTCCAATGCCACCAACAGTGGCTCTGCCGATATTTCCGTTTACTTCAAGCAGGGAACTGACCCGGATATGGCTGCCGTAAACGTACAGAACCGTGTATCCATGGCGCAAGGTCTGCTACCTGCCGAAGTAACTAAGGTAGGTGTAACAACACAAAAGAGACAGACTTCCATGTTGATGGTATTCTCTATTTATGATGAGACGGACCAATACAACATCGAGTTCCTGGAAAACTATGCCAACATCAACCTTATCCCTGAAGTAAAACGTGTTGCCGGTGTAGGTGACGCAATGGTGTTGGGTACTGACTACTCCATGCGTATCTGGCTGAAGCCCGACGTAATGGCTCAGTATAAGCTGATTCCCAATGACGTAGCAGCAGTTTTGGCTGAGCAGAATATCGAGGCTGCCCCCGGACAGTTCGGTGAACGTGGTAATCAGACATTCCAATATACAATACGTTATAAAGGACGTCTGCAGCAACCGGAAGAATTTGAGAACATCGTTATCAAAGCGATGGAAAACGGAGAAGTACTTCGCTTGAAAGATATTGCAGAAATCGAGCTGGGACGTCTGACCTATAGCTTCAATAATACCGTAAACGGTCATAAGGCCGTCAGTTGTATCGTGTTCCAGATGGCAGGAAGTAATGCAACACAAACCATCAGTGACTTGGAAGCATTATTGAATGACTACTCCGAAAAACTGCCTTCAGGTTTACAAATCAATATCGCACAGAGTGCCAACGACTTCTTGTTCGCCTCTATCCATGAGGTTATCAAGACTTTAATCGAGGCCTTTATTCTTGTGTTCATCGTGGTATACATCTTCTTACAAGATTTCCGTTCCACATTGATCCCCGCTATTGCTATTCCGGTAGCATTGATTGCGACATTCTTCGTACTGAAGCTGATTGGCTTTAGTATCAACTTGCTGACCCTTTCGGCCATGGTGCTCGCCATCGCGATAGTCGTCGACGATGCGATAGTCGTCGTCGAGGGTGTCCATGCGAAGTTAGACCAAGGGTATAAATCTGCCCGTACCGCTTCCATCGACGCCATGAGTGAATTGGGTGGTGCCATCGTTTCTATTACGTTAGTCATGATGTCTGTATTTATCCCTGTAAGTTTCATGGGTGGTACGGCAGGTACATTCTACCGACAGTTCGGTCTGACGATGGCTATCGCCATCGGTTTCTCCGCATTGAACGCATTGACATTGAGTCCGGCATTGTGTGCTATCTTCCTGAAACCGCATGATGAACATGGTGAAAAGAAATCGACATTTATCAGCCGCTTCCACACAGGCTTCAATGTGGCTTACGACAAGATGTTGAAAAAATACAAGAATAATGTATTGTTCTTTATCCAGAAGAGATGGTTGAGTTTCGGTCTTGTAGCAGGTTCTATCGTATTGCTGATTTTCTTTATGAAAATTACCCCGACGGGCATGGTGCCTAATGAAGATACGGGTACCATCATGGGTGTAGTAACACTGCCTCCGGGTACCTCACAGGAACGCGCACAAGAAGTGTTGTACCGTGTGGACAGCCTGGTAGCAGCCGAACCTGCCGTTGCATCCCGCACGGTAATCTCCGGTTATAGCTTCATCGGCGGACAAGGGCCTTCTTACGGTTCTATCATCATCAAGCTGAAGAACTGGGAAGAACGTTCCACAATGCAGAACTCTAACATTGTTTACATCACGCTCTTTATGCGTGCACAAAAGATTATCAAAGAAGCACAGGTACTGTTCTTTGCTCCTCCTATGATCCCAGGTTACTCCGCATCCAGCGATATCGAGTTGAACATGCAGGATAAGACCGGTGGTGACCTGAACCACTTCTTCGACGTAGTAAAAGATTACAATGCCGCATTGGAAGCACGTCCGGAAATCAACTCCGCAAAGACGAGCTTCAACCCGAACTTCCCGCAATATATGTTGGATATTGACGCTGCTGCCTGTAAGAAAGCGGGTATCAGCCCAAGCGACATCCTCAGCACTATGCAGGGATACTTCGGCGGTCTGTACGCTTCTAACTTCAACAGTTTCGGTAAGATGTACCGCGTAATGGTTCAGGCAGAGCCCGAAGCAACCAAGAATCTGGAATCATTGTCCAGCATCAAGGTTCGTAACGGCAATGAGATGGCTCCGATTACTCAGTTCGTTTCCATCAAGAAGGTATACGGACCTGATATCATCAGCCGTTTCAACCTGTATACCTCTATGAAAGTAATGGTTGCTCCTGCTTCCGGATATACTTCCGGTCAGGCACTGGCCGCTATCGCTGAGGTTGCCAAAGAGAACCTGCCTGCCGGTTTCGCTTACGAATTGGGAGGTATGGCACGTGAAGAGGCTGAAACCAGCGGAAGCACCACGGGATTGATCTTCGTTCTCTGCTTCGTATTCGTTTACCTGTTGCTGAGTGCACAGTATGAAAGTTACATCCTGCCGCTTGCCGTACTGTTGTCTATTCCGTTCGGTCTGTTAGGTAGCTTCCTGTTCGTCAACGGTATGAGTGCCATCGGTAATATCTCCATTCTAAAGATGATAATGGGATCCATGTCCAATGACATTTATATGCAGATTGCATTGATCATGTTGATGGGTCTGTTGGCGAAGAATGCCATCTTGATTATTGAGTTTGCTCTCGACCGTCGTAAGATGGGTATGAGTATAACGTGGGCAGCCGTACTGGGTGCCGCAGCCCGTCTACGTCCTATCCTGATGACATCATTGGCTATGATTGTCGGTTTGATTCCGTTGATGCTGGCATCCGGCGCAGGTGCTAATGGTAACCGTACGCTGGGTACTTCTGCCATCGGTGGTATGTTAATTGGTATGATCCTTCAGATCTTTATCGTACCAGCCCTGTTCGTTGCATTCCAATACCTGCAGGAGAAGATTAAACCGATGGAATGGACAGATGTGGATAACTCTGACGCAGAACCTGAAATTGAGCAATACACGAAGTAAATTAAGAATGAAGAATGGAGAACTTCGTTCATCATTCTTCATTAATATAGAAAGATTATGAAGAAACAGATTATAACTTTGATGTGTGCAACTGCTCTTCTGAGCAGCTGCCACATCTACAAATCATACGACAGACCCGAAGATATTACGGCTGCCGGACTGTATCGTGATACAACATCTGTGAACGATACACTGGTTGCGGATACAGCAAACTTCGGTAATCTGCCTTGGAGGGAAGTATTCACTGACCCTCAGTTGCAAGCGCTCATCGAACAAGCACTTGCTAATAACCCCGATCTGCGCAGTGCCGCTTTGAATGTGAAGAAAGCAGAAGCTGCCCTTATGTCCGCACGTCTGGCTTATGCTCCCACGCTGGCATTGTCTCCGCAGGGAACTGTCAGCAGTTGGGATAAGGGAAAAGCTACGCAGACCTATTCACTTCCTGTTACAGCAAGCTGGCAGATTGACCTGTTCGGTCAGATACTGAACCCGAAACGTGGTGCACAGGTATCTCTGAAACAGACACAGTTCTATGAACAAGCTGTTCAAACTCAGGTGATCGCCAATGTAGCCAATATGTACTACACATTGTTGATGCTCGACCGCCAGTTGCAAATTACAGAATCCACAGCCGATATCTTGAAAAAGAATGTGGAAACCGTAGAAGCGATGAAGGATGCGGGTATATATAATACGACTTCTGCCGGAGTAGAACAAACCCGTGCAGCTTACGCACAAGTATTGGCATCTCTGCCCAGCATGCGTCAAAGTATCCGCGAAACAGAAAATGCTCTTTGCCTGATGCTGAATCAACCGGCACAGGAAATAGAACGTGGGGTGTTGGAAAGCCAGCAATTACCGACAGAATTCTCAGCCGGTATTCCTTTGCAACTATTGTCTAACCGTCCCGATGTAAAAGCTGCCGAGATGTCTCTTGCTGCAAGTTATTACAATACTAACAGCGCACGTGCAGCTTTCTATCCGCAAATTACATTGAGTGGTTCGGCAGGATGGACTAACAGTGCAGGATCTGCAATTGTGAATCCGGGCAAATTATTGGCTTCAGCTATAGGATCGTTGACACAACCGTTGTTCTATCGCGGTGCTAATATCGCCCGTCTGAAACAGGCCAAAGCACAAGAAGAACAATCCAAAATCCAGTTCCAGACCACTTTGCTGAAAGCTGGAAATGAAGTGAGCAATGCTTTGTATCAATACCAAATGACCTCCGAAAAAGCCATTTCTCGCGAGATTCAAGTAAATTCTGCCCGTAAAGCTGCGGAAGATACAAAAGAATTGTTTAACTTAGGCACGTCAACGTATCTGGAAGTTCTGTCTGCTGAGCAATCTTACCTCAGTGCACAAATCTCCGAGGTATCCGACACTTTCGATCGCATGCAAGCCGTTATCAGTCTGTATCAGGCGCTCGGAGGAGGCAGAAAGTAATAACTAAAAACTAATTACTATGATAAGTCCATTAGCATTTGTAGATCCTGCCGCAAAGCTCGGCAAGAATGTAACGGTCCAGCCTTTTGCATATATCGAAGGCGATGTAGAAATTGGAGATGACTGTATTATCATGTCCGGTGCACGTATCCTCAACGGTACGCGTATGGGGCAAAAGAATAAAGTGCATCATGGCGCCGTACTCGGTACCACCCCACAGGATTTCCACTATACGGGTGAGAAAAGTCTGCTAATTATCGGTGACCAGAACGACATTCGCGAAAATGTAGTTGTGAGCCGCGCTACACATGAAGGAGATGCTACACGTATCGGGAACGAGAACTTTCTGATGGACGGTGTACACCTTTGCCATGACGTGCAAATAGGTAATCATTGTGTATTAGGACTTAAGACTATCGTAGCCGGCGATTGCCGTATCAGTGACTTTACCATTCTAAGTAGTAACGTCATTTTGCAACAGAAATGCCACATCGGAAGCTGGGTATTGATCCAGTCAGGATGCCGCATTGCGAAGGACGTTCCACCATATGTTATCATGAATGGTAACCCGGCAGAATATCATGGTATCAATGCAGTTGTACTGCAACACAAGCATCAGGTAACAGACCGCATTCTGCGTCATATCGTAAATGCTTACCGATTGATTTATCAAGGTAACTTCAGTATACATGATGCTTTGCAAAAGATTGAAGACCAGGTGCCGATGAGTGACGAAATACACAATATCCTTAACTTCGTGCGGGATTCTAAAGGGATTGTGAAATAAAGGAATACTCCTTATTCAGAAGGCGGTCGGGTTTACTCGTCCGCCTTTTTTGTTATCTTTGCACCACTTTACCCATTCAATTATGAGAAAGAAGAAGAAAAAACAAACGAATAGCAAGAAACAACTGTCGTTCCTGATTGTCCTGATCCTATGCGGCATCATCACCGCTTATCAGACAACGAACTCTAAAGAAAAGACTGCCGGCCCTGAGCAGACAGAAATCATCGTTCAGAGTACTCCCCAAAATTCCGATATATACATCAAGCAAACAACTGCCCCAAGTACTCCCGAAATACTTCTGCAGCGCACCGGATACCTCGTATCCTATAACTCCAACACGCGTATAGCAAACTGGGTAGCTTGGAAACTGACTCCCGAACGTTTAAAAGAAAATACCGAGCGAATCAATAACTTCCGTCCCGACCCTGATCTGCCCAAGAGCAAAGCAGTCACCACACAAGACTATAAAGGTAGTGGCTGGGATCGTGGGCATCTTTGTCCGGCAGGTGATAACAAATGGGACCGTGAAGCCATGATAGAGAGCTTCTACATGACTAACATCTGCCCCCAACACCACAATCTAAACCGGGGCGACTGGAACGAGCTGGAACAGAAATGCCGCAAGTGGGTGAAAAAAGACAGTTGCCTTTACATTGTAGCCGGTCCTATCTTCTATGACCGGAAGCCACAGACCATAGGCGAGCATAAAGTTGCCGTACCGGATGCTTTCTTTAAGGTGATACTTGCTCTACACAAGAAACCGAAAGCTATCGGCTTTATTTATAAAAATAATGAAGGGAACAATCCGCTGGACTCTTATGTAAACACTGTGGACGAAGTGGAGCGGATCACAGGGATAGACTTCTTCCCCGCCCTTCCCGATGATATAGAAAGGACGGTAGAAGCAAGTTATAATTTGAAAGACTGGAAATAATTACTCAAAGTTCAATGTGCCGAAGAATTCGGGACAGTGAAAATTAGGCTTTTCCAGAGCAATAGGATTCCAAGAAAGGAAGTGAGGCGTTTGTAGTTTATCACCGCATTTGTAGAAATTGGCACGAACCGTCTTTCCGTCAAGACTGGTGATCTGATGCTTGAAAAAAGCAGAATATGGAATAACCAATGCCAGTTCCCAGTTACACTCTCCCACACGTTCCTCAAAAGACTGGCGTCCCAAAGAAGACCAGCGTTGCACTTTGTCCATCACTTCTTGCGGGGCATGTTCACGGTTTTCGCGTCCGGCACCGGCACCAATCAGGAGAATTCCGGCACAGTTACATTCTACGTTATAATAAATTCCATCTCCTGCAGGGATAGAAAAGAACTCTACACAAGCATCTTCCCATACTGCACCGTTATCTCCGGCAGCTACAGCACGCACACTGGCTTCTTTTACTTTGTAATGAACCAAAATCGCATCATCCGTATGAGCTATACGGAACTGCACCTCCGGCTGATAAGGGAATGTTTTCCAATTCACCGTATTGATCGACTGAAAAGCCACCTTTTCTTTATCCAACAAAGCAGGAATATTCTCTACTGCTACATTAGCCAGACTTACTTTTTTTACATTCAACTCTTTCATTTCTTTCTTTTGGGGGTTAGTTGCAAACAAGGGGAAAACACAAAGCAGAGTTACTAGCAAGACTGCAGATTTCAACACCAAGCATACAGGGGTTCTTTTGTTCATATTTTAATAAAGTTACGAACTACAAGCTACAGGCTACAAGTGGCTACGCTATGCACCGAAAGGCACTCGTAGCCTGTAGCTTGTAGCTTATAACTATTATACCAATGACGACTTTATAAACTCCTGCATTTCCGGTGTATGTTCTTCCACACTCTGCAACAGTTTGAACTGCGCTTTTGTACGTACAAGATTATGCTCAGGATATTTAGTCTTATAATAAGTGTCACCATTAATATAATCCGCCAGGAAACGAACGCATTGCATATAGGGGAATAATGCAGCTGCATACGGTAGGTTCTCAACCTCTATCGGAAGCAGGAAGACTTTCGCAGATTCCAGGTAACCTTTTGCAAACGCCTTGAATATCTCCATATTGAAATTCACATTATCCAGATTCTCATCATCCTCGGCACCTGTATTGGCTGCAGAACGAAGGAAATCGCCGAAATCAGAGAAGATAAAGTTAGGCATCACCGTATCAAGATCAATGACGCAAAGCACCTTGCCCTCTTCATCAAACATCATATTATTCACCTTCGTATCGCAATGACATACACGTTTTGGCAATTTGCCTTCGCGATACAAGCGTTCACCTTTGCACATCTCCTCAGCACGTTTTTCTATCTCATCCAGATAGTACTGCACTTCTTTCACCCGGCCAACCGCATCCGCAGCCACCGCATCACGAAGTTGTTTCAGACGGAACTCCATATTGTGAAAATCAGGAATAGTCTCTCCCAGCTCATCAGGAATATCCGCAAGCATTGCCTGGAAATTACCAAAAGCTACACCGGCATAATAAGAATATTCTGCATCCACCGTCTCATAAGTCTTTGCATTAGGAATGAATGTCATGATACGCCAATAGTTTTCACCATCGTACCAATACGTTTTTCCGGTATCAGCAGGAATAAAAGAGAGCACTTTACGATCTATATCATCCGCACCTTGTTCCACAAGTTTTTTGCGGATATGCCGGGTTACAGCTTCAATGTTCGCCTGCAACATCTCCACATTCTGGAAAATAGCATGGTTCACACGTTGCAATACATAGTCGGGGGCATCTGCTTCAAGAGTAGTCACTTTATACGTGTCGTTAATCAGCCCGCTGCCTAAAGGCTGGATTTCATTAACTGTACCCTTCGTATTAAAATGGGATACAATGGATTGAAGGTTGTTCATGATATTCTATATATAGATTTAAAATTAGTATGCAAATATACGTCTTCCTCATCAATGAAAAAGTCCAAATTCGTCCGACAAACGCCCAAAATTATACATTTAGACAGACATAACCATAGAAATCAGGCAATAAACTTCCTTCTTTTAAGCAAAACGCCTTATATTTGTGTTTGAAACCTTAAAAATACCGGAGGAGAAGTGCAAAAGTTTATCAGAACGCTGTTTCTTGTCTTAGTAAGCATAGCTACAGCAAACCTACACAGCCAGAATATTACTTTCAATCATCTGACAACCGATGACGGTTTATCTCAGTTTAGCGTCAACAGCCTGTACATTGACGAGAACGGTATCTTGTGGATTGGTACGCGTGAAGGTTTGAACCGCTACAACGGTAATGATATACAAACCTATAAACTGAGCAAAAACGACCCTTACAGCCTTTTCTGCAATACCGTGTTGCGCATGGCAGGCGATCAAAACGGTAAAATCTATCTGCTCTGTACCGAAGGCGTTGCCCAGTTCGATCTGACAACACAACGCTTTACGACTCTCCTTCAAGGTAACATTAACAGCATCTATTATAAAAACGGCCTGTTCATCGGAAAAAAGAATGAGATCTACCGCTACAATGAACAGACCGACAACTTCGACCTCTACTACCAGATGGCGGGAGAAAACATCGAGATCTCCTGCATGTTCGAGGATAAAGGACACATGTGGATAGGAACCACCAGCGAAGGAGTCTTCAACCTGAAAATAGACGGACATCAAGTCACCCATCCCATTGAAAAAGGAAACATTACCAGCATCTACCAGGACAATTCAGGCGAATTATGGATAGGCAGTTGGGAAAAAGGACTCTTCCGGATAAAAACAGACGGAACTATTGAGAATTTGCGAAACGACCCGAAGAATCCGCACAGTATATCTTCTGATTTCGTAAGAGCTTGTTGCGAAGATAATCTTGGCAATATCTGGATAGGAACCTTCAACGGCCTGAACCGCTATAACAAGACAACAGGACTTTTCCAGAACCACACTTCCAACGATATGCAGAATGAAGGTCTTACCCACTCCTCTATCTGGTGCATCGTAAAGGATAATCAGGGGACACTGTGGCTGGGCACTTACTTTGGTGGTGTCAATTACTTCAATCCTGAATATGAAATCTACACCCGGTATAAAGCCTCCAGAAACGAGAAAGAAGGTCTGAGTAGTCCTGTAGTAGGGCGTACCATTGAAGATAAGAACGGCAACCTATGGATCGGTACAGAAGGTGGCGGACTCAATTTCTATAACCGCCGCACACGTGAGTTCAAATGGTATCTTGCCGGAAAGGGATATAATAGTATCTCCCACAGCAATGTAAAAGCCCTCTATTATGATCCTGCCAAAGAAATCATCTGGATAGGTACTCATCTCGGTGGACTGAACAAGCTCGATATCCGTACAGGAGCATTCACCCACTATCTCATGGAAGAAGGCAATCCGGAAACGCTTCCATCAAACATTGTTCGTGACATAGCACCTTATCATGACCAGTTAATTGTCGCCACCCAGAATGGCGTATGTTTGTTTGATCCCCAAAGCGGAAAATGCCGGCAACTCTTCAAAGACACCAAAGAAGGGCGCAAAATAACAATGGTGGCCGATGTAGAAGTAGATAACAATGGCACACTCTGGATTGCCGCCACGGGCGAAGGTATCTTCTCCTACCGTTTCGATACCAACAAGCTGACCAATTACCGGCACGACGTGGCACAACCGCACAGCCTCAGCAACAACAATGTGAACAACATCATGCAAGATAATAAGGGTAATCTCTGGTTTTCCACTTCAGGAAGCGGACTCGACCTGTATCGCCCTGCCAGCAATGACTTCGAGAACTTTGACAAAGATAAGAACGGACTCGTCAGCGATTGTATCTACGATACGCAGGAATCCCCGGTCAGCGGCAAACTGATACTTATCACTAATCAGGGGTTCTCCATCTTCGACCAGAAAACAGAGAAGTTCCAGAACTATAGTGCAGAAAACGGCTTCCCGTTGACAGCAGTCAATGAGAATGCACTATGTGTAACGCGAGATGGCGAAGTATTCCTCGGCGGCACACAAGGTATGCTTTCGTTCAATGAGCTGGAACTTAACTTTACTCCGAAGCCCTACAAAATCATCCTTTCCCGCCTCATCGTAAACGGTTCCGAAGTAAAAGTCAGCGATGAAACAGGCATTTTGACGCAATCTTTATGCCATACCCAAGAGATCACCCTGGACGCAAACCAGACCATGTTCAGCATTGAATTTGCCACTTCCAACTACGTGGCAGCCAATAAAGATGAAATTATTTACAAACTGGAAGGCTTCTCCGACGACTGGAACAGTACGCGCGGCCAGCCCATCATCACTTATACGAACCTGAATGCCGGAACGTACAACCTGCTGATTAAGCCCAAAGGGAAAGAAGAATCCCTTTGCCCGCAGGTACATCTGACTATTCACGTATTGCCTCCTTACTATAAAACCCCACTTGCCTATCTCATTTATCTGATAGTGACAGCTATCCTTTTATGGTATCTGGTCAGAACATACAAATCGAGAATCAAACTACGTGAATCGTTGAAATATGAGCAAAAGCACATACAAGATGTAGAAGCCTTGAACCAGTCCAAGTTACGCTTCTTCACCAACATCTCACACGAATTCCGCACCCCGCTTACCCTTATCGTGTCGCAGGTGGAAACCCTGATGCAACTGCAGAACTTCACACCCACTATCTATAATAAGATATTGAGTATCTACCAGAATAGTATCCAGTTGCGCGAACTGATCACCGAACTTCTTGACTTCCGCAAGCAGGAACAAGGACATATGAAAGTAAAAGTCAGTCCGCACAACATCGTACATTTCCTCTATGAGAACTATCTGATTTTTATGGAGTATGCCAGCAGCAAGCAGATCAGTTTCAACTTCGAGAAAGACAGCGAAAGCCTTGAAGTATGGTACGACCAGAAACAGATGCAGAAGGTTATTAACAACCTCCTGTCCAATGCCATCAAGCACACTCAGGCAGAGGATACCATTACCCTCAGTATTACCACCGAAGGTAACGAAGCCGTCATCCGTGTGACTGATACCGGCAGCGGTATCGACGCCAAAGAGATAGATAAGATATTCGACCGTTTCTATCAGACCGAACAAATGGATAGCCTTGCCACCGGCGTTGGTACCGGTATCGGACTGGCCCTCACGAAAGGTATCATCGAACTGCACCACGGCACTATCAAGGTAGAGAGTGAACTCGGCAAAGGCAGCAGCTTCATCATTCGTCTCCATCTTGGAAACGCTCATTTCAGTCAGGAAGAAATCAGTAAGAAGACCGAAGCCGTACAACAAATAGAACAGGCACAAACTTCTGAAATTGATGCTTCACTCAAAGCTGAGTTGGAAGAGAATGCTCCGATAAAACGCATGCCTGACGTTAAAATGGTTATCGTAGAAGACAATGCCTCCATCCGTGAAATGCTGGAGAATATCTTCCGCCCATTCTATCAGGTACTGACTGCCGCAGACGGGGAAGAAGGCCTGGAACTGGTACAGAAGGAAATGCCGAACATCGTAGTAAGCGACGTGGTTATGCCTAAGATGTCTGGTACCGAGCTATGTAAACAGATTAAGAACGACTTCAATACCTGCCACATTCCGGTAGTGCTGCTTACAGCCCGAACCGCCGTAGAACAAAACATCGAGGGCCTGCGTATTGGTGCAGATGATTACATCACCAAGCCTTTCAATACGAACTTGCTGATTTCCCGTTGCAACAACCTGGTAAACTCACGCATCCTTCTACAAGAGAAGTTCAGCAAGCAACCGCAAGCCTATGCCCAGATGCTGGCAACGAACCCGATAGATAAGGAAATTCTGGATCGTGCCATCAGTATCATCGAGAAGAATTTGGATAATACGGAATTCAATGTCAATATCTTCGCCCGTGAAATGGCAATGGCTCGTACCAACCTGTTCACCAAGCTGAAGGCCATCACCGGACAAACACCGAATGATTTCATCCTGACCATTCGCCTGAAGAAAGGTGCTTTGATGTTGCGGAACAATCCGGAACTGAATATTACCGAAATCTCAGACAAGATCGGATTCAGCTCTTCCCGCTACTTCTCAAAGTGTTTCAAGGATGTATACCATGTAAGTCCGCTGGCTTATCGCAAAGGAGAGGATGCGGATACAGGAAGCAAGGATGAAGAAGACGAAGAAGGTTAATAAGCCGTATGAGTCTTCTCATCTTTCTCGCTATGGTGAGAATCTTTTCTCATCAAACAGAGAATCTATTCTCATCGCATTGAGAAGAAACTCTCACAATATTGAGAAAAGATTCTCTATAAAGGGAGAATATCTTCTTCTGTACATTCCAGTGTTCTCATTAGCATTATGTACATTTTCGTCCTTCCCTTGTACTCCCTTATACACTCAATTCCGGAAAAGCCACTACCTTTGACCTCAGAAATAACAATCTAAAGTCAAAAAGCTATGAAACATTTTTCCCCTTTATGGTCCCTTCTTCCGGGCGCAGCCCTGATAGCCGGATGCGGAAATCCGTCGAAGAAAGAAACCGCCGACACTACCCGTCAGAAGCCTAATGTTATCTACCTGATTGCCGACGATCTGGGCATCGGTGACTTGAGTTGCTATGGCGCCACTAAAATAAGTACCCCCAATATCGACCGCCTTGCCGGACAAGGTGTGCAGTTCACTAATGCCTATGCCACCTCTTCCACCAGTACCCCCTCCCGCTTCGGTCTGCTGACAGGTATGTATCCCTGGCGACAGGAAAATACAGGAATCGCCCCCGGCAACTCCGAGCTCATTATCGATACAGCCTGCGTCACCATGGCCGACATGTTTAAGGCAGAAGGATATGCTACCGGAGCCGTTGGTAAATGGCATCTAGGACTTGGTCCTAAAGGAGGCACAGACTTCAACCATCTTATCAAGCCGAATACCCAGGATATAGGATTTGATTATGAATACATTATTCCCGCCACTGTGGATCGTGTACCTTGCGTATTCGTAGAAAACGGACACGTTGTAGGTTTAGACCCCGACGACCCCATTACCGTTAATTACCACCATAAAGTAGGTGACTGGCCTACCGGACTGGAAAATCCCGAACTCGTAAAACTGAAACCCAGCCAGGGTCATAATAATACAATCGTAAACGGTATTCCCCGTATCGGCTGGATGACTGGTGGGAAATCGGCTCTTTGGGTAGATGAAGACATTGCAGATGTCATCACCGGTAAAGCTAAAGACTTTATCATAAAACATAAAGACGAACCTTTCTTCATGTATATGGGTACACAAGACGTACACGTTCCTCGCGTACCTCATGCCCGTTTTGCCGGAAAGAGCGGTATGGGAACCCGTGGCGACGTAATCCTGCAACTGGATTGGACTGTAGGCGAGATCATGAATACTCTGGATAGTCTGAACCTTGCAGATAACACTATCTTTGTGTTCTGTAGCGATAATGGTCCCGTTATTGACGACGGCTATCAGGATCAGGCTTTCGAATTGCTGAACGGTCATACTCCTATGAAACAATACCGTGGCGGTAAGTATAGTGCTTATGAAGCCGGAACACGTATTCCCTTCATTGTACGTTGGCCTGCCGGTATTCAACCTTGCAAACAGCAAGCTTTATTCTCTATGATCGACGTGTATGCTTCCTTGGCTACCTTACTGAATCACCCGCTTACACCTGCAACCGTCGCTCCCGACAGCCGTGACCAACTGTCTACTTTCTTAGGGAAAGATAATACCGGATGTGATTATGTAGTACAGCAGAATCTGAATAATACCTTATCAATTATTCAAGGAACATGGAAATACATCGAACCAAGCAACAAACCAGCCATCGAACATTGGACGAGAATGGAGTTAGGAAACGATCCCGAGCCCCAACTGTACAATATTTCCATCGATCCATCGGAAAAAGATAATGTTGCGGCAACGCATCCGGAGATGGTAAAAGAGCTTTCAGCATTACTAGAGCAGGTGAAAGCAGGTAAGAACCAAGGAATAAGGTAGGGAATCGTACAGAACAGGTCTTCTCTATCAAGAATGTACAAATTCGTACTTTTTGCGAACTATTAGCGAAAGTCGCCTTCTATTCAATCACATACATTTGCATGGTGATTCGAGTCGTTTAACGAGAAAGAACAACCTTTTTAATAACTAATTAATTTAATATTTATGAAACAGAAAGTAACCTTAATGCTACTGGCAACTTTTCTCTGCTGCGTATTAGGCGTACAAGCACAGACAGGTAGCCAAGTTACAGGTAAAGTTGTTGATGCTATGGGAGAACTTCCCGGAGTTAGCGTCGTTGTGAAAGGAACTACTAATGGAACTATTACCGCACTTGACGGTAGTTTTAAATTAGACAATGTTAAATCCTCTGATATCCTGCAATTCTCTTTTGTAGGTTATAAAACTCAAGAAATTAAAGTTGGCAGCCAAAAGACTTTCAATGTTACTCTGCAAGAAGACGCACAGGCATTGGATGAGGTAGTCGTTGTGGCTGTTGGTTATGGTGACGTAAAACGTCGCGACTTAACCGGAGCTATCGGTAAGGCTAATATGAGCGACTTGACCAAAACCCCTATCAACAACGTAGCAGAAACACTGGGTGGACGTATCGCCGGTGTACAGGTATCTTCCACAGATGGTGGTCTGGGCGACAACTTTAATATCGTAATCCGTGGTGCCGGTTCTTTAACTCAAAGTACCGCTCCGTTGTACGTTATTGACGGTTTCCCAAGTGAGACTTCCGGAATGAGCGCCCTCAACCCGAACGATATTGAATCCATCGACGTATTGAAAGATGCTTCTGCAACAGCGATCTACGGTTCTCGTGGTGCCAATGGTGTTGTTATCATCACAACAAAGAAGGGTAAAGCCGGAAAAGCAACTCTCTCTTATAATGGTAGTGTCAGTGTTAGCAAAGTAAGAAACACCATGGACATGATGAACGGCTACGATTTCGTCAACCTGCAAAAAGAAATCATGGAAGGAAATACCAAAGAAGTAGATGGAGAAAAAGTGGATGAGTTTGCTTACTACTATCTGAAAGATGGTATCACTCTCGATGATTATAAAAACTTCAAGAGCTATGATTGGCAGGACGAAGTTTATCGTACAGCTATCAGCCACAACCACTATGTAGGTTTAAGTGGTGGCAGCGATAAAATGGACTACTCTGCATCACTCTCTTACAGCAACCAACAGGGTGTCATCATCAACTCTGACCTCTCTCGTTACCAGGGCCGTTTCAACTTCAACCAAAGAATCAATAAGAGCATAAAGATCAATGCAAATGCAAACTTTGCAAGCAACGTGCAAAACGGTCCCAATCCTTCCACCGCAGAAACAACAGTATCCAACTCACTGATGTATAGCGTATGGGGTTATCGTCCGGTTTCTCCTTCCGGTTCCGACCTTCTGGCCGAACTGTACGATAGCGATGTGGACATGAGTAATGACTACCGTTTCAACCCGGTACTCTCTGCAAAGAATGAGTTCCGTCGTACCACAACCAACCATCTGCAAGCTAACTTAGGCGTAGAATGGGAAATCATCAAGAACCTGAAGTTTAAAACTACTGCCGGATATACCGGTCGTGACATCAAAAGAGAAGAATTCAACGGAAGCCAAACCAGTACCGGTAATACGCATCCGTCCAATACACGAAGCAAAGGTATCAATGCATTCCTGAGACAACAGGAGACAAGAAACTACCTGAACGAAAATACATTGTCATACGTTTATGCAAAGAACAATCACAACCTGAATGCTTTAGTCGGTGCTACTTTCCAAAAATACACCAGCTATCTTAGCAGCATTACCCAGGAACAGATTACAAACGAAGCTTTCGGAATGTCCGGTATCGGCAAAGGTTCCGCAACTCCGGTTGTCACAGCATCACAAGGAGAAAACGCCATGATTTCTTATCTGGGACGTATCAACTACAACTATGCATCCAAGTATTATGTTACAGCATCTATGCGTACCGATGGTTCTTCCAAATTTGCCCCCGGCAATCGTTGGGGTTACTTCCCATCAGCTTCATTGGCTTGGGCATTCGGTCGTGAGAAGTTCGTATCCGACGCACTTCCTTGGTTGTCAAACGGTAAATTACGTGCAAGCTGGGGTCTCACAGGTAACAACCGTATCGGTGACTTCGACTATATGGCACAATTGGTTACCAGTTCTAATGTATACAAATATCCTTGGGGCAGTTCTTTCTATCCCGGATATGTATTAGGATCAATGGCCAATGAAAAGTTGAAATGGGAAACTACCGAACAATATGACTTCGGTTTGGATCTTGGTTTCTTTGATGGGCGTATCAATGTAACAATGGACTATTATATCAAAACTACCAAAGATCTGTTGTTGGGTGCAGATGTTCCCGCAAGTTCCGGATACTCCAGTGCTACACTGAATGTTGGTAAATTACGCAATAAAGGTTTTGAGCTTACACTGGAAACTATAAACATCAAGGGTAAGAACTTTACATGGACTTCTAACTTTAACATTGCCTTCAACAGCAATAAGATTGTAGAACTGAATTACGGGCAAGATGACATGATCAGTTTCGTAAACTGGGATAACAAATATAAGACCATGCCTGCTTATATCAGCAAAAAAGGTGACGCAGCCGGAAGTATGTACGGTTTCATCTATGACGGTGTTTACAAATATGAAGATTTCAACACCTCAGTTGATGCTAATGGCAAAACCATATACAAACTGAAAGATGATGTAGTTCGTATTTCAGACGATGCCCAACCGGGTGATCCGAAATATAAGAAGCTAAGTGATAAAGAAGGCAATAAAATCACTGATGACGATCGCACCATTATTGGTAACGGACAGCCCAAGCATACAGGTGGTTTCAGCAATAACTTTGTCTACAAGAACTGGGATCTTAATATCTTCCTGCAATGGAGCTACGGCAACGATATTTTGAATGCGAACCGCATGGTATTTGAAAATCCTCAAAGCAAGAAGAATACAAATATGTTCGCTTCTTATACAAACCGCTGGAGTCCTGAGAATCCGGCTAGCAACATGCCACGTGCAAGAGCTATCGGTGCAGAATACTACAGTTCTCTGTATATAGAAGACGGTTCGTTCTTGAAGTTAAAGACCATCTCACTGGGTTACAATTTCACACCTAATACATTGCGTTCTTTAGGTATCAGTGCAGCCAGACTCTTTGTTTCGGCAGAGAATATAGCCACCATTACAGGTTATTCCGGTTCCGATCCTGAGGTTTCTACACGTAACAGTGTATTGACTCCCGGTTTCGACTGGTCCGCTTATCCGCGTTCATTCAACGCATCACTTGGTATTAACATAACCTTCTAATCACCTAAAATCAAGAAACTAATATGAAAAGTATCAATAATATCTTCAAGAAAGTTTGCATCTTGGCAATAGTTACTTCTATGGCTGGTTGCGATATGCTTGACACCAAGCCCTACGATTTTGTAGCGCCTGAAACATTCTACAAGAATGAAACTGATTGCACAATGGCATTAGCCGGTGTATACTGGACAATGGCAGCAGAACATGTGTATGGAAACCGTTATTCTTGCATGTTGTCCAATATTGACGATTTGAGTTATTACTATCGTCAAAACCAAACAAGTGCGGTAGTGGCCAATTCACATAATACGGGTAATACCGATCTATGGTACACATGGGAATCACTTTACTCAGGAATCAATAATGCCAATGTATTGCTCGACAATATCGATGGAGCCAGTATCTCTGACGAGAAAGTAAGAGCACGCATCAAAGGAGAAGCTAAATTCCTACGCGCCTATTATCATTTCTTGCTGGTACAAGGTTGGTATGAAGTGCCCATCCGTAAAGAAACAGTAAAAGATATTACCGTCAGCAGTCTGGAGGCTACCCCCCACGCCGAAGCACTCGACTGGATCATTCAGGAAATGGAAGACTGCCTCGATATGGTAGATGACAGCAACTATGATGCATCCCCTTCACATGTGAAGAAAACTGTAGTAGAAGGTATTCTGGCTCGTGTATGTTTGTGGCGCGCAGGCGAACCTTCAAAAGGTGGAAAGCCATATTATGAAAAAGCTGCCAAGTATGCTAAAGCAGTGTACGATTCCAAGAAGCATAAGCTGAATCCGGATGTATATGCCATGTGGAAAGCCTTAGCTTCCGACCAGTATGAAACTACCTACAATGAAAGCATGTGGGAAGTAGAATTTGTTGGAACACGTGACGACGGTAGTTATACTGAAAGCCGTATCGGTAATGTAATCGGCAACCTTCAGGAAAACTCTGCAGGAACAGGCGCCGGTTATACGTATGCATTCTATGCCGGTAGTTTGATTCTGTGGGATTTGTATGATGCAAAAGATGCTCGCCGCGATCTTGCTATGGCACCTTACAAACTCAATAACAAAGATGTACAGGTTGCTTGGAAAGATAATCAGATTGTAGACCGTCGTTGTGGCAAATACCGTCGTGAATGGGAGAGCAGCAGCCCTAAGCATAAGAACTATACTCAAGAGAACTATTGTCTCCTGCGTTATGCCGATGTACTGCTCATGCTCGCTGAAGCTGAAAACGAAGCAAACCAAGGTCCTACAGCATTAGCTTACACATGTATCAACGAAGTACGTAAACGTGCAGGAATTGACGAAGTGAAAGATTTGTCATACGGTGACTTCCAGAAATTGATCCGTGATGAACGTGGTCGTGAACTTTGCTTTGAGTCTCTTCGCAAGTACGACCTGGTACGTTGGGGCATTTACTACAAGGCTATCAAAGAGGATTTGGGAGCGGCAGTCAATGATGCACGTTGGTCTACTGCCAACAATGCCAAAGGAGCGGCTCAGTATGTAAGTAATACAACTGAAAAGAACCAGTTCCTCCCCATTCCGACTAAGGAACTTGGTGTAAACACCAAATTGGAACAAAACAAATATTGGAAATAATCATTTAATTACACAGAACTTCTAACCTTAAAATGAAATCAAATAGACCTTAATCAATTTGATATGTGTGGAGGAGAGTGACCGTGAGGTTCCTCTCCTCTTTTATAACTTTTAAAAAACAATATACCTTATGACCAGAAAACACTTGCTATTCACTCTTGCGTTGCTATGCAGCCAAGTATCTTTTGCTCAATTCATAGGTTTTGAGACAGAAATCCCCAAAGAGTTTACAACAGCCGATAAGGGAAAAATCGCCCTGTCCACCCGGTATTACAAAGAAGGGAGGCAAAGCCTGGAATGGGATTTCCGTTCCGGTTCCAAACTCAATATTTCTCTAGAAAAGCTTCTCACCCTTGATGAACAAATGGAAAATTCATACGGAATAACTTTATGGATTTATAATGAAGTCCCCCAGCAAGATTCCATTCGTTTTGAGTTCCTTTCCCCCCAAGGAGATGTGTCTTATTGGTTCAGTTTCCAGTTGGCATCGGCTGGCTGGCGCGCTTGCTGGATTGGCTTCCAACACATGAAAGGAAATAAACAAAACAAAGAAATAGCAAGTTATCGACTGATAGCCCCTGAACGAAAAGGCCGCATATTTCTGGACCGTTTGACTTTCCCTGTGAAAAAGATGAACGACCGCACTACCCCCGACTTGCAGATACCTTACAATAACTCCCTTTCCTATCGTGACCTGTGGCATTGGTGCCGGGTTTGGCAATGGGAACAATATAAGTATGATATCCCACTACCTTCCACCCTCACTCAAGCAGAAAAAGAGGAACTGCGCACAGTGGAACAACGGTTGACCACCGCCCTCGATATTCAAAAAGCACCGAAAGAAGCAGTCTCCAAAGCATACGATGTTTTTCAGAAAACCAATATTCAGCGCTCCGGAACAGGATTCACAGGTGCTCCTATCCTGACTCCCGATGAACTGGACCGTTCTAAAGGAGAAATATCCTGGAATGACTTGGAAACAATGCTCTCCGGATTCGCTTACGATGCTTATTACAATCATTCCGGATCTTCCCGTCAGAATTACTTCACTGTCTGGGACTTCGCCATCAATCAAGGATTCTCTTTCGGTAGCGGAATGGGAACCAATCATCATTACGGCTATCAAGTACGGAAGATATATACTACAGCCTGGTTAATGCGCGACGCTATCTGGAAGGCTCCCAACCGGGATAATATCTTGTCTACCCTCATTTTCTGGTCTGCCTTGCAAGAAACCCGCCAGCCTTATCAATACGGCAGAGATGAATTGCTGGACAGTTGGCATACGCTTTTAATGGCTAAAACAGTTTCAGCACTGCTGTTCACTGACGAGCGGGAACGAGTACGCGCACTGAAAGGCCTTTCCCGTTGGGTATCCTCTTCTCTTCAATACACTCCGGGCACTATCGGAGGTATCAAAGTAGACGGAACCACTTTTCACCATGGCGGTTTCTATCCGGCCTATACCACAGGTGTATTAGCCATGGTAGGACAATTCATCTCCTTAACCAATAAAACGGTCTATGAACCTACCGAAGAAGCCCGTCAAGTACTGAAATCCGCCTTTATTGCCATGCGTAACTACTCCAACAAATATGAGTGGGGAGTTGGCATCAGCGGACGACATCCTTTCGGCGGCTCGATGAAAGCGGATGATGTAGCTGCTTTTGCTTATCTTGCCTTGTCAGGAGACTTATCAGGAGAAGGTAATGCCTTCGATCATCATCTGGCAGCAGACTACCTGCGGCTTTGTGAAAAGGATACCCCCGAAGCGCGTTACTTCAAAACGCAAGGTATCACTCCCGCCTCTGCCCCACAAGGTTTTTTTGTATATAACTATGGAGCGGCAGGTATTTTCCGGAGAAGCGATTGGATGGTAACCTTAAAAGGGTATACCACTGACGTCTGGGGATCTGAGATTTACCGGAAAGATAACCGCTACGGACGTTATCAGAGTTATGGTTCTGTCCAGATTATGGGATACCCCTCACGCCTTTCCAGCGGTTACGATGAGAACGGTTGGGATTGGAATCGCCTACCGGGAACTACAACCATCCACTTACCATTCGAATTGCTGGATAGCCCGCTACCGGGAACTACCATGGCACATTCCAAAGAAAATTTCTCAGGCAGTAGTTCACTGGAAGGAAAAAACGGCATGTTTGTAACGAAACTGATGGAACGTGAACTGAAAAACTTCACCCCGGATTTCGTAGCCCGCAAATCAGTCTTCTGTTTTGAAAACAGGATGATCTGTTTAGGAACAGGTATTCATAACAGCAATAACGAATATCCAACCGAAACAACTCTCTTCCAGAGTACATTCCAAAAAGGAAAAAGCACCATCCTCGTTAACGGAGAAGAAGAAAAAGAGATTGGCTTCAAAAAGAAACTTTCCGGTACTACTGAAAAGTTACTTTCCATCTGGGACGGTTACAATAACCATTATTTCGTAAAAGACGGTAATGTACAAATACAGATCACGAAACAAGAATCCCGTCATGAAAAAACACGCGCTGTAACACAGGGCACTTTCGCTTCAGCATGGATTGAACATGGAAAAGCCCCTAAAAATGGAACGTATGAATACCTCGTATGGATACAGCCAACCGATCAGGAATTAAAAAACTATGAGGCTACGCAAACATACGAAGTATTACAACGGAATGATAGTGCACATATCGTACACGACCGATTAACCGATATTACCGCCTATGCTGTCTTCGAAACCTATCGCTCGCAACGGGATAGCCTGCTTAACCTTATTCCGGCAGAAACAATGGTTATGTATAGGAGGGACAAAGCGAATATCATTATGAGCGTTTGCGATCCAAACCTAAATATTGAGGAAAAGGCATATACCACCAAGAATCCCAGCCGCGTTCTTGAAAAGAGACTAGAATTAAAAGGAAAATGGAAAATCAGTACGCCCAATGAAAAGGTAACCCTGACAGCAGACGGAGAGAATACCATTCTCACTGTTCATTGCCAACATGGACAACCTGTAGAATTCAGCCTACAGCAAAATTGAGAATCACGAAAGAATATTTGTAGTAATTACTCGGCTACATACCTGAGCCAGACTTGAGCTATACTTAGACCAGACTTGCTCCGTACATTCTCCACTCAGAGGTACCTCTACACGGAGGAAGTACGGGGTTGGTACAGAGCAAGTATGGTTCAAGTATAGTTCAGGTATGGTTTTAATGAACATGGTTATTCCGCTAAAATAGTTACCTTTGCAGAAATAATGAATAACTGATTGATATGCAGAATACCCTCCCCATTCATTTTGCCCCGCTGCAAGGTTACACCGAGGCTATTTACCGACAAGCGCATGCCCGTATATTCGGCGGTATAGAGAGTTATTATACTCCTTTTGTACGTGTGGAGCACGGAGAAATCCGAAAAAAAGATATGCGTGAGATTACTCTGGAAAACAACCGTGGCGTGCAGCTTATTCCGCAACTCATTGCTCCCGATGTGGACAAAATGGAGCAGATAATAGCCCTATTCATCGAAAAAGGATATAAGAATGTGGACATAAATCTGGGATGTCCTTTCCCTCTTTTGGCTAAACGTCACAATGGTTCAGGAATGCTTCCTTATCCCGAAGAGGTGCGGGAGTTGCTGACTGCTGCCATAAAGAATCACCCCGACCTTCAATTCTCTGTTAAGATGAGGTTGGGTTGGGAAAACGCGGAAGAATGTCTGGCTTTGCTACCCTTACTGAATGAACTGCCACTGACACATATCATCATGCATCCCCGATTGGGAAAACAACAATATAAAGGGGAAGTAGACTTAAAAGGTTTTGAAACCTTCTACAACGAGTGCCGCCATCCGCTTATGTATAACGGCGATTTACTTACAATAGAAGATATACAGGCCATCAGAGAACGTTTCCCACAACTGGCAGGTATCATGATAGGTCGTGGACTGCTTGCCAATCCCGCCTTAGCTTTGGAGTATCAACAGGGACATCCGCTTTCCGAAAAGGATATGCAGGAGAGACTCAGACTGTTCCATGCTGATGTATTTGCCCAGTATGGTAATCTTCTGGAAGGGGGAGACAAGCAACTGCTGACGAAAATGAAGAACTTCTGGGAATATCTAATGCCGGATGGAGACCGGAAAGCCAAAAAAGCAATTCATAAGTCCAACAAGCTGGAAACTTACCAGGCAGCAGTCCGCAGCTTGTTGGGGTAATCATTGATCTTATTCCGGATTTACACCCGGAATCGTATGTACATCTTTACGTATCTGCGCTACATGATGCAGCTTCATCCAATCGTGCAGGTACTCCCGGTGTTGCAACAGAATCTCTTTGTATTTCTCCTCGATGGCGAGATTCCGCATTTCACCACGGTCTTTTTCCATATCAAAAAGTTGCTCACGATAACGGCCTTTGTCATACAACACATATTTATAGCGAGAGGTACGTAAAGCCCAGCCACGTGTGTTCCCGCCTTTATCGAAAGTGGTTTCGGTTACGATATAGTCCTGGTGCTTCAATGACGGATCGGCTTTCTCTACCAACGGTCTGAAAGAAACACCATGCAACCCTTCAGGAAGCCGGATGCCTGCCCAGTCGCAAACTGCTGCAAAAAAATCGACACCATTATTCACGAGTTGCGGCATCTCCTTGCCGGCATTCTTCTTTCCCGGTAAGGTTACAATCAGAGGGATATTTACCACCTCTTCATATAAAGCCGATTTCTGGTTCCAATGGTGTGCTCCCACTCCATCGCCATGATCACTGGTAAATATCACGACTGTATTCTTCCATAAATCCTGTTTATCTATAGCATTCAAAATCTTACCGATTTCTGCATCCACCTTTTCAACCAGACGGTAATAGAGGCTTCGGTAACGGCGCCAATCATCCGGAGTGTAGTTACGGGTAGGATAAGCCGAATAATTCAAGCTCTGCTCATAACTGATAACATCAGCGTCATAGGGATTCTTAGCGAAATTAAGAGGTAGTCCCGGCCACTCATTCTGCGGCAGGTCTTCTATATTTCCCCAAGGCAAATTCTGGCTACGTGCGTACTCACAGATATTATGCGGGTTATCGAATCCCGCCACCAGGAAGAAGGGTTTGGTATGTTTTTGTTCCAGAAAGTCGACACAGGCTTCCGCCAACCCATTATCACTATGAGGATGGATAGTAGTAAAACCGAACTCTTTATCCGGCATGGAGGCTGTATGTACATGCCATTTACCGGCATAGATACAGTCATAACCGACATCCTGCATCAGAGTTCCCAAAGTCCGGGTACGCAATGAGTCCGGTATCGGCGTACCGTTTCGGGCAAGTCCTACTTCGTGCGAAGTATAGCCTGTAAACATAGCCGCTCTGGCAGGCCCACTCAGGGGCGTAGAGCAATAGGCATTACGGAACAGGATACCTACCTGTGCCAGCTTATCCATATTCGGAGTATGCAAGTCATCGTTTCCCATGCAACTCATCGCAGAGGCTGTCTGTTGATCGGTTACAATATAGATGATATTAGGCAACTCTTTCGCCCAAACCAGGGAGGGGGCGAGAGCCGTTGCACACAACATTATATTCTTTACTTTCATCACAGTTCTATTTTAAGGATTAACTTCATTATTTCTTCAGCTCCACATCAAAGCTGGCGGCATCTCTGCATGTAAAACGCAGAACCGTTTGCTGCTTATCTTTGGAAATCACTTTGCAATAGGGAGTTTCTGCAACCTTCCATGCGCCCTTTAGAGTAACGGTTACAGGTATCTCACCACTATCATTGTCAATCCAAGGACGCGAATAAATGCTGCGTTCCATACGTTTGCCATCCTTGTCAAAAGCCTCATCGCTCGGCCCCCGATATAGTGCCAGATCCGGTTGGGAAACGGTCAATAAGAGCTTATCTTTGTCTTCACGTATCATGACGAGACAGGAAGTATCAGCTTTCTGCAGCAAACCCTCCTCAGGCAATGCCTGTGGTGTTTCAAAAAGTACGTATGAGGTCAGCTTATCAGTCAGAGAACGAACGATATGAGCGTTGCGATCCTGTTGCAATACCTTGTAAGACGGTTTCTTTGCGAAAGCTTTCAAGGAAACTGCATCCGTACGGGGCAGGACAGCATATTCATAAGAAGCACCCTTCGGAGCCTTTCCATGCTCTAATACCAATGAAACCCAATCACCGGAAGTAGGTTTCGGATTACGTTCACCTACGGTAACTTGTGGGAAATTCTTTTCATATTTTGCCACTTTCATCGAGTTTTTCGACAAATAATAACCTACTCCGTTAGGATCGATATAGGTCTGTCCGTCACTTTTATAAGCTGCCCAGTAATCATGCATTTCGGGAGTAGTGGCTGCCAATTGGAAAACGGTAGTCTCTGTCGGGAACTCTTCATTTGTATTCTCAATATCCGTACCCAGACATACAATCGTTCCATTGAAGAAGTGATAAGACTTGCGGGCACGGTGTGAGCCGTTGTACTTGTCATGCTCATGAAGCTTCATGCCGAAGTTACCATTTAATTTCGCCTGAGACAAGCCACCAGCAAAAGCCTCATCGGAATAAAGCATTTCTTCCATGCCGGAGAAAGTATCTACATTCATCACTTTAGCGCGAAGCTGATCGAATGGTAAATGAATAGTCGTCGTACCGGGGAAACGGTTCCAATCGAATCCTGCTTCTTGCCAGCCACTGGTGGTAAAAGTAACCATTTCATCGGGCTTTCCGGTTAATATTTGCATGCTGCCGTGAGCCAAATAACGACCGAAGAAGTTGGCATCCAGATAATGTTCTGCTGCCCAAAGGTAACGGGAATGTCCGCGTACCACAGCTGCCCAGTTATCCCGGCGCTGTACTGAAACACAACCGTACCCTAACGCCAGATTACCTTGCGGATTGGACTCGGGGCGGAATCCCTGTGCTTCAAATAGCTGTTTTAGCTTTTGTTCGTAAGCGGTAGATGCTTTCGGCAGATAATCAGGAGCATTCTTATCAGGAGTTTCCGTATAAGAAACCAGACGCAGATAAGCAGCAGCCAGTTCAGGGTCATATTTCTGATTTCCATCGGGAGTACCAGCCAATGCCAAAGTAGCATATTGTATGGGAATCAATTGTCCCTTTCCATTGGGATGGCGCCCTGACATGGAAAGAGCCCATTGTTTGGTATTACAATAGAAACGCATGGTGAGCAATACATTCTTTACTGTTTCGTGCGCTATTTCAGATACTTTGAATCCTGTTCCACTCAACAGATAAATCATATTCGTAGCACCATCCAAACCACCGACCGCATAAGCCGGATAGTTATTGCGATGATGGAAACAAGCACCGTCTTTTTTGAAAGAACCGGCCAATCCGAGTGCCGGACGGCAACCATAATCTATCCAGCGGGAGAAAGAACGGAGATATTGAAGTTTCTCAGGAGTATCTTCCATAATCAGGATACTTGCCATGCGCCCCTGCGTCTGTGTATTGAAAGTATCTATATCAATGCCATTGACCGTGGGTTTAGGATACACCTCATTAGTAATGGCATACCAACGCAAGGTGCGTTCCGCTTCATTCAGCTTTCCGGCTCCCCTCAATACGTCTTTCATCAGGAAGTAGGCCACATACAAACCGCGCATGCTGTATCCGTAATGATGGATATTCCCCCAACAACTGCCATAGGCTACTCCCTGATCAGTGATATGGTCGTACATGGCCAGGAACTTCTGTTTCAGTTCATCCTTTGTCACAGCATCCGAAGCATTGTTATAGGCATAGGCTATCCGGCGCATCAGATTGAAATACTCACTCATCTCCATCCCTAACTTAGTGAACATGCCTTTATCCCAGTTGGGATACATACGTTCGTAAGCTTCTGCCTGTCGTACCATGAAGATGGGTAGTCCGCTTACAACACCGTTCTTATAAGTAATCCCATAGAAATCATATTTCTTACGAATACCTTCCATCTCTTTTTCTGTCAGTTTAGAAGGAGTATAAAGCATATCGCGGAAACGTTTTTCCATCAACTGCATATCTTGTCTGTCCTTCTCACTAACCGGAGTAAGGGCTATTTCCGGTTTCCACAGGGAGTGTTCATAAATCACCAGCCAATGATTAGTGGTTCCTTTATTAACGAAAGGCACCTGCACATCAGCAGTTTGCTGACGGGCATCCACTTTACTGGCAGTTATCAGATGGTCAATGAACAACTCTCCTTTCACGTCGGGTGCAACGATACGCAGTTCATTCATCCCAGGTTCAGGAGTACCTTGCATATCGCGCTCGTAGCAGACCCAGGCAGCACGCCAACCTGTGAAATTAATACCGAAAGGAAAAGAAGTGCACTTCTTTCCGTCTTTCAGGAATTCAAACTCAATAGTAGTATTCTGGGCTTTTGCGTTGTACACCCAGACAATAAAGGCGGAAAGGTACAGGTCTTTTCCGGTGGGGTCTTTCTTCTCGAACTTCAGATCACGCTGAAGGGTTAGTATAGAACCGGGTTCAAAGGTCCAGCGTAAACTGTGCGTACCGTCTTTATAATGTTGGTCGCTGATGCCGAGTGTGGCTTTCGTTGCGCTCAGCCCGGCAGGAAGCTCTGGTTGTTCAAAAGAGAGTAACCGGTCATTCTTTACAACTTGTGCCGACAGGCTAAAGGAAAACAGTGCAGCACATGCAGCAACAAGGGTAGATTTCATCAGATTAAGTTTCGTCATCATGGTATGAGAATATTAATGGGATTAATTCAAGCGTTCGATATGGAAGTTAGTGAAACGAACATGATTTTGCAGAAGACGCAGGCCAAAGTGCCCATCACCTGCACCGGCTTCGAGAGGCAGACGGAAAAGCTCCTCACCATCTACTAAGAAAGTTGTGCTATTATTCTGAACACGAATCCGGATATGATACCATCGGTTCGGCTTCAATAGATGAACAGGATCGATATACTCTTTAATCAAAGGTTTGATGCGAGCCTCATCTACATCGTAAAACTGACCGTAGTAACGACGAAAACGGGTAGTGGTATTATCATTACCACCATAGCCTACATAGAACAGATTCAATGTATTATAGTTACGGAAGATGCCATTTCGCCAAGTGGAGCGAGCTAATAGTTTGCCAAGGTGTTTCGGATCGTTTGCAGCCCAGAAGCAGTTCATGTCGCTAAGACGATCGTGTTCTCCGCCATTCATCACCATGCAGATATGATAACTGATTTCATAATCACCGGTCAGGCGGTCTTTATACCATAAAGTAAGCCCTTCGGGCACGATAAGTTCAAGCGTATCTTCACGGATGGTGAAGTCCATCATCCCCGACTGGTCTTCGGCAATCCAATGGCCCAAAGAAGCGCGTTCTTGCGCCAATAAAGTACAAGGGAGAAAAAGGAAAATACATTTCCACAGAATATGTATGAAAGTTGAACGTGTCATTTCCGGTATTAGTTTCGTTTACAATATTTCCACATTGCAAAGAAACGGTACTTTTTAGAGAAAATGACACATAAATCGTACAAAAAAGGTATATTTTAGTAATTTAAGGATGCATCTCCTCAAACGCTTTATTCTCCTCTTCTATTGTAGTGATAGTTTCCGGCAACTCACTGATAGGAAGATCGAAGTTATACCAATCGGTATAGCAATCGGTAACATACCACTTTCCATCAATCAGCTCGAACACTACGCGAAGGGAAGCTTCCGACTCATCATAGCCAGCCTCAAACTCTTTATGCTTGGGGTTGTTCACGGTAAACCGGGAGACATAAACTCCGCCCTCTTCGTCTGTGATGCGTTCTTCTTTAAACGCATCTTCACCCAGCAACGCCCACTTATCACGTGTAAACGGAAAAGTTTTCTCCGTCTCACCATCTTCCTCTAACAGGGCAATGGGAGTTTTCAACGGAAACTTGATACGGGAATACTGGAAAGAAGCACTGGAAGTAAATTTCTTGAGGAATGCCTGGAAGTCCTCATTAGCTGCGGCAGCCTGACTATTCGTAGTCGTCAGCATAAGTACCGCGAAAAGACAAAATACAAAGTGAATTGCTTTCATCTGGTTACAATGTCAAAGGGTTTATTAATCAGGCGCAAAGATAATGCAAAATCCGAAAGCGATACAAAACAAACTTATTTAATATTGTTAAGGTGTAGTTTATCTTATCCGCAGAAAATAAGAATAATCCATCCGTTACCATATCTTCAAACATATGAGATAATATTACAAAGAAGATACATATTATATCCGTTCCTTTACTACCAATAACACGATATATCCAATACTTATGAAAACAATAATATCATTTATGCTTTTTAGTATTCTGACATCATGTATCCAACAAGAAAGTCAGTTAGAGCAAGCAATATCGCAAAGTGGAGACAACCATATTGAACTGGAAAAGGTCTTGCTACACTACTCCGTAAACCAATCCGATAGTTTGAAATTAAAAGCGGCAAAGTTTTTAATAGAAAACATGCCGGGACATTATTCCATTCTGTCAGATGAATTAAGCAATTACAAACAGCATCTTTTGCAATATGATGCATATCTTAAAGCTCCTGCACATATAAGAGCCATATTTGATGTTTACCCTTATCAGGCAAGCTTGCTAAAATTACCCCATCCCCAAAAGGTGGAAGATATAAAGATTATCAAGGCTGATTATTTAATAGATAATATAGACAAGGCTTTTCTCCATTGGGAAGGTCCCTGGGGAAAGCATTTGACGTTTGACGAGTTTTGCGAGACATTACTTCCATATAGAGTTGATATCGAACCTTTATCCCATTGGAGAGATTCATTGTCACCGGAATTCTCTCCTACCATAGACTGGCTCTCACATATAGATGAATATGCATATTCTCCTTACCAAGCATGCCAGGCTGTAAATGATATACTTTATAAATCAACCGTTTACGCCAATCAAATATTTCATAAATTCCGGCATCCTCTAATCGCGCGGAATGCAAAAGACTGGAATTGTGTTCAATATGTCTATGGCGTACAATATGTGATGCGTGATTTAGGAGTACCTGTCCACATAGATTATACTCCACAATATGGCGTTCGCGGAAACCGGCACTATTGGAATAGTGTATTGCACTATACAGGACATTCTTATCCTTTTCAAGGATATAATTCCGGTCCCGAACGCTCCTTAAATCCACATAACGGTACGATTAAGGTTTTTCGTCGGTCATACGCCCGCAACAGACGTTGGATATCGGAAATCGTGAAAGACGAACCAATCCCCCCATTTTTTGAGAACCCATTTGTGAAAGATGTATCTCATGAATATCAGCGTACTTTCAACATCCATATCCATTTGACCCATGAAAGTACGGAAAAACGGAAATTCGCCTACCTATGCGCATTTAATAATGAGAAATGGGTCCCGATACATTTCGGAGAGATCAGCGAGAATACAGTAACATTTGAAAATGTAGGAACCGGCATTGCCTGCATTGCAGGATATTGGATCAATGATGAAATAGTTCCCGCATCCTATCCGTTTCTAATAACCAGTACAGGAAAGCCCCACTATTTGCGCCCCGATAAAAAGCAGACGCAGACACTGCGCCTCAAACGTAAATATCCGCTGGTTAATTGGGTCAACCGCAATAGCGACAAAATGGTAGGGGCAAAAATAGAAGCTTCACATCTCCCCTCTTTCATCCCCTCAGTCGAAGTATCCACCTTGTCAGAAAACGCATATTCCAACTATGCGGATCATTTCATCTCTCATCCGCATAAATACCGGTATTGGAGAATTTTGATTCCAAGAAAGACCTCAATCGCTGAACTGGAATTTTTCTCCGGTAATGACACCGTTCCATTAAAAGGGAACTTTTTCGCATCACCCAAGGAAAAGGGATTTGAACAGAAAAAGGCAGCCCTATCCGACCGGGACAAATTAACTTCCGCCGAAATACAGGATTGGGTGGCTATTGATTTGGACGTTCCGGCCAGCATCAGCCGCATTCATTACTTGCCTTTGACGGATGATAACAATATAGTACCCGGTGAGACTTACGAGCTACTGGTAGGTGACGACAAAGGCTTCAACAGCCTGGGCATGAAAGTGGCCGAATATTCATACATTGATTTCGATTCGGTACCCGTCAACGGGCTGTATTGGATCAGAAACCATACGAAAGGACGCGAAGAGAGAATTTTCACATTTGAAAGAAACAGAGTCATCTTCAGATAAAAAATGATAAAACAAGCCTTTACATATACCGACTTATACGCTTGCGCATTCGCGCTTTACCTTATTTGCCACACCGTTGGAACGTCCGATAACCTTATGGACAAAAATGATTGGCTGATATGGGGTTGCGTTGCACTCTGCTATGCAGCAGTGCGTTGCTTGACACGGTCCTGTCAATACAAGTTATTGGGTATAATCGCAATTACCGGATTTATTCAGTCCCTCATCGCATGGGGGCAATTTTGTGGTTGGGCAGAATCCAACCACAACAACTTCCCGGTTACAGGCAGTTTCAAGAATCCGGCACCTTTGGCTGGTTACATCGGTGCCTGCCTGATATTAATCGTAGAATTTATGTCATTATGCTATAAGGAGAACAGAAAAACAATCTTCACCCTATTGATACCCGCAGCAGCCTCAATATCGGGAATTATCATCCTCTCCTATTCCCGAGCCGCATGGATAGCTCTGCTCATATCCCTTATACACCTATTGGCAAGGCACCGCAAAATCCGATACCGGCACCTATTTCCCGTAGCGGTATTGTGCCTTTCTTGCTTGGCGGCCCTCTACTTCCTGAAGAAAGAATCTGCCGACGCGCGATTGTTTATATGGAAAAACAGCGGACAGCTTCTTTATACTTCCCCATTAACAGGTTCGGGCGTAAACACCTTTGCATCCCGGTACATGTACACACAAGCCGAGTATTTTGCAAACCATCCGGACTCTCCCTACAATCTCAAAGCGTCCGATAACAGCCATGCTTTCAACGAATACCTGCGCATCATAGTCGAATATGGAATCATCGGACTTATTCTGCTACTTTTGTTGTTCAGAAGCATGTCGTTTTTCCACCCCGTATTATCTTTCTATTGCATCTTTGCCTTTTTTTCATATCCGTTGGAAATCACGCCCATCATATTGCTGGTAACCGTCATGGCGGCATCATATCCGGGAAAAAACATCTGCTATTATCCCCGATATATCTTGATAACCATCTGCCTGTCGGCGTCATGCCTCCTTAGTTACAGAGCATGGCGATTCAAGTCCGAAGAACGGGAATTAAAAAGTATGATTCATGAATACGGGTACTTGCCCGGTGCCGGACTGGAGGACAAACTATTCGGATATTATCCTTGCTATAAGAATAACCATATATACATTGCTTCCTGCGCTATGCAGTTCTACAAAAATAAAAGCTATCCCAAAGCAGAAGTCATGTTACGGCGGGCATCCGTGCTATTTCCTTCCTCAAGGATCTTGTACGACTTAGGCAATTGCTGTCACCGGCTTCAGAAATACGAGGAAGCAGAACGGTTTCTGTCCATCGCCTGCAACATGGCTCCGGGACACGTCTTGCCGCAATACTATCTGTTTCGCCACTACGCCGAAACCGGCCAAACCCATAAGGCACTGAATAGCGCCCACACGATCATTCATAGCAAATTCAAACAAGAAGGCTCTACCGCTCTTCAAGTGAAACATTTGGTAAAAGAGTATTTGAGCAAAACAAAGGAAGGAGGTGAGAGACAATAAAAGAATTTTAACCGGAAAAAAGAATGTATTATTAATCAACAAAAACACATTAGTTATGAAAAAGAAAAAACTAATATTCATCTTAGCCCTATTCGCAGTGATATGGAATTCGTGCTTTGATGATTTACCCTACTCGCGACGGCAAGAGCGGAATCAGAAAACAACGGATGATGCCATAAGCCTCAACGCAGTAAAAAAGTATTATTCGCACATCCCCCTATTGACTTTGCCACAGACACAAGACAAGGCAAAAGGTGGTCATGGAATGAATGATAGCATAGATACCGCGAAAGACAGTACCCACGTACACACTGATGCGTGTCAGCACAAGCATCACACACGCGGCCTGCCGGATATTCAAGAGAGTAACATTGTTCCTCTATGGGATGAAGCCAGAAAATGGTCGGATTCAGTATCCGTCTATATAGAAATACCTCTGAATATCAGTGGCGGGAAATTATATGCCCATAAAACAATAAAACGAAAAGGAAAAAAAACTATCTTTGAACGTGTCAGACCGGAGTCCATGCTTGTGTTTGAACAGAGGCTCGGGAAGAAAAAGACAGATTGCTATATGGTTACCCTGATAGGAGAAAAAGACTATATGAAAAAGCACGGAAAAAAAATGAAAACAATGCGTCATATTCCCGATAACCATGCTTTCACCGGAATATGGTACAAGTCTTATCCGAGCGGACGCATCCAATCGGCCTATTATTATACCAATGGCAAAAGAACGCACAAAATCTTCCGGGCCGGATGCCAGCAACAATCTGACTATTCGAAAGACAACGACTTCCTTTCCATCAGTCTGGTAGACCGTTCCTTATCAGCTTCCAGTTATTCTATCGACTGGGAAAATGATGTCTACTATTGTGCCTTTTGTGGCTTGTATCATACATACGACGGTGGCGGATGCGAAGTCTTGATTGAGTATTGTACCAGATGCGGACAAAACGTTGACGACTGCAACTGTTGCTATTATTGCGGGAATGATCCGTGTACTTGCAATGTGTGTTTCGTATGTGGAAGCGACCCTTGCACTTGCTATTCCCAATGCCCCGATTGTGGACACGATCCTTGCATCTGTTGTCCGGATTGCCGTAATTTTCCCTGTACTTGTTGTCCTAATTGCGGCAATGATCCTTGCATTTGCGATGATGAAAATACAGAGCCGGACAATCCGGATGACTGTAATGGTCCCAAATGTCCGGAGTGTGGAGGACTGATTATGGATGGCATAACCACAAGGGCGAGTGTTTCTTGTCCAATATGTGATGGAAAAAGATGTCCGGTTTGTGAGAAAAGACACTGTAAAGAAGTCCATAGCAACTGTGATCTAATTCCTGCTTCCAACAAGATCAAAGCAAGTGCGAACACTATGTATAATACGATGAAGAATACCTATCCTGATGGTCCCGAAACATTTGCTTTCAGTGATTTTGAGAATCTTCTCAGAACCAATGGACATAATGAAAACTCTATCGGCCTGTCTTATTATTCGGATGAAGAGGTGTATAGACTAAGGGAGTTAAAAACAGGTAATTCTCCAACCAGTGTCAAAGTCACTATATTTACTACAACTGTGGCTACCATACATAATCATCCTAACGGTACTCCACCGTCCGGAATCGACTTCTTGAATACAGCCAAATGGGTGTCTGATAATAATGTTTATTCAACCACGTATGTCTATACCACCAATGGTAATTATGCACTATATATTGAAGATGTCCAAAAAGCAAAACTGTTTTATTCTAAATATTCGAACTGTCTCTCAGATACAGAAACAAAGATGTTTAAAGCAGAATCCGATTTAGATAAAAAATGGGAAAGTATCTATAAGGAACTGAAAGGACTATCCGATACCGACAGACACATGATGTCGCTTGCCGAATTAGCCGAACAGACTAATTCAGGGATTCGCATATTGAAAAGTGAGCCTTCAAGCAGCAACTCTTTCGGATTATACTATACCCAAACGATTGATGATAAAATTATACCGTATAACTGTAAATAACAAACTTATGAAAAATTTAATTCTCATTTGGTCACTATTGGTGGCATCCATATCCGCTTTTGCACAGGACAGATATATATCTTTGCAAGAATGCAATAACGATACGTTAGAATATATAAAAACTAATTTTACAGAGAAGAAAATAGAAAAGTACATCAATAAACCGTTCGGAATATTTGCAGATGATTTTGAATTAAAATTCTATTATATAGGAAGTTCTAGGAAGGATTGGAAAAATTCGGGAGAAATAATAGGTATAAAAATATCATATTGGGGAGATGACAAGTTTCATCTTATAAAGAAATTTCCAATATATTGTTGTTTTATCAAATTTTATGAACCATACCCAGATAGTGCCGGGATTGCAGAATACGAATTTAAAAACAGAGTAGATCAAAATAAAGCCATAAGGGGATATCTCCGTGATTTCATTATAGAAGATATGGAATTTATATTGTTTTACAACAATGGAGATACCTCTAAAGATAAATTTTGGTATTGGAAAGGATTAGGATTTGATTAAAAATTTATATCATTGCTGTCCACTAAAAAAGTGGATAGCAATGACTTTATATATAAAATGAATAGCAAACGATAACATTGGGTCGGTATATAAGCAAATATATCAACTTGACTAAAAGTATATATAGTTTTAGGGAGCACAAGACAAATTTGAGTTGTTTTTCTATTTTCAGTTGTTCATTGTCAGCTTTGTTACTATTGAAAACAGAAAAACAACTTTATCAAGCATGAATGCCTACTCGTGCATTACCTTTCCATAACCTATTTCTCTTCCTGCAGTTCATTCAGCCCTCCCTGAATCCCCCTATTCATCGGCTTTCCGGCTGAAACATCCAGTCTTCTCACCACCTCGTACACATTGCCGTATTCGGTATGTCTCCTTTTCAGTCCCGCCCGAAGCAATACTTGCCCGAAGCGCATAGGGTTACTGCCTCGCATGGCGGCAGGGTTGGCCGTCTGCAATTCGCTGAAAATGTCGGCAGCGGTCAAGTCAAGGCTCTTTTCATGGGCAAGCGGGGTGCGGAACCGGGAAGCGAGTACCTCTTCAACAAGGCTGGTGCGGTAGAACTTTTCGTTATGTCTTTGCAATTCTCCCTCTTCTTTCTTGGTGAACCAGTTACGTCGTCCGGCAGACAGTTCAGCTTTCAGTTGGGCAAAAATCTGGTCATGTTCTATGTGGGTACAGTCAATATCATGCTTCACTTCCACGCATAGGAAACGGCGGCTGCCCGTCGGGTCGGTGAGCAGGTCGAAGCGGTTGCTTGTGCCGATAAATGAGGCCACGCGGGGCAGTTGCCGGAAATTCTGCTGATAGGCCTTGCGGATGTTGAGGGCGGACATCTGCATCAGGTTCTTCAGCAACGGCATCTTGTTTTCGGCGTATTTATCAAATTCATCCATGTTCAGCAGTCCCATTTCCGCAAGGAGCCGTTCGGCTTGTCCCTGCGAAGTGAGTTTCAGGTTGTCGGTGTAGTAACGCATCAGCACGTCGGGCATCAGTGAGCGGCAAAAGGTACTCTTCCGACGCCCCTGCTCCCGGCTGACGAGAATGGGCGCCACGCTATTGGCATGCAGCACGGACTGATCCATCCATTGCGAAGCAAGCCCCAGCATCCATGTGTGGAAGCCTTGTACCCACAACGGACGGCAGGAAACGCGTAGGGCAAGTGCGGTCAGCCGGTCACGCCCGTCCCAGGCGGGCAGTTCGTCCATATAAAGGTGAAAGGGATGATAAGAGGCGATATAGGAAGAGTAGACGTAGCGGCTCAGGTCCTTGTCCCAGCAAGGGATGCCTTCGTCATGCGCTTCAATGCATAAGGCGTTCAGTTCACGCTTGCCGATTGGAGTAAAGGGAACGGTACGTTGTCCGGCGGGGCGGAATTCGGTCTCATCCGTCAGCAGGTTGTAGCGGAAGTCGTAACGGGATGTCAGGAATTCCTTTACATTGCGGGTCAGGAGCGAAGTCGCATTAGCGGCATGCTTCGATGTTTTATGTTTTGTTTCCGGTTTTTCCGTTTTCAGCTTTTCAGCAATAGTCAGTAGTTGGCTTGCCTCGCGCAAAAGTCGGTGTTGTTGCAATAACGTTCGATTCTTCTTCATGATGTTTTTTGTTTTCTTTTAATAGTTAATAGTATCGGCTTGTCGAGCTTGATGCTACGAAGTTACTATGCGGAATAGGGGTTTTGCAAGCTTTTCCCTACTATTTTTGTCACAAAGACGCTTGCAGAAAAAGATAGGGATTTTATACGTGCAACCCGCTTATTTTAGTATCTTTGCATGCTTCTTTATAAATGACCGACCGAAGTCATTCGATCGAACGACCGGAGTTATCCGACCGAACGACTGGAGTTGTCCGATCTTCCGACCGGAGTGGTTCATTTACAAGCGAACACCTTTGGCACAATAAAGTAAGGATATTAACCGCATAAAGAGATAAGACTTATGTCAATAGTATATGATTGGTACGAGAACCCCAATGCTGAGGGTGATCCGGAAGAAAGGGGATTGCATCCCCGCCCGTTGCTTAACGGAAAAGTGACAATGAAACAACTGTATGCCCGCGTGCATGCCCGCAGTTCGCTCACGACGGGCGATGTGATGAATGCGATAGATTGCCTGACGCAGATTTGCGGTGAGGAGTTGCGCGAAGGCCGTGAGGTACACATTGAAGGTCTGGGGTATTTCTCCCCAACACTGGAAGCTACGCAGAAAGTAACCCGCAGCACACCGAACAAGCATCTGAAGGTACGGCTGAAAAGCATCAGCTTCCGTCCCGACGTCAATCTGAAAAGTGCGCTGACAGGCATCACGGCCACCCGGAGCAAATATACCCGCCACTCCCAACGCCTCTCAGAAGTGGAGATAGACATGCGCCTGAAAGAGTACTTCACCGAACATGACGTACTGATCCGCTACGATTTCCAGAATCTGTGCGCTATGGCACGTACCACCGCCAACGGACATTTGAAACGGCTACAGGAGGAAGGCAAACTGATAAACGTGGGGCGACGTACGCAACCCATCTACCGCCCCATGCCGGGATATTACGGCATGTCGCGGGATGCAGAGGTGAAGCGGTGAAAAGAAAAAATAGTTTCAGCCGGAGCACCGATGAACAAGGAGCTCCAGCAGGAACTGAAAGAGCAGAACCCTCTTACTTCCACCTCAGATACTCAAACCCAAAGCGGCAGCGCAAACAGTCTTTCTTATCGCAATACTCTTTCTGAAGCTGCAACAAAGCCTGCGAATCAGCAGCAGTAGATACAGGTAGCCCTGCCCCACTCCAGTGGCGGATGATATGATTATCTTCCGCTTTCAGACTTTCAAGAAACCCCGTAGCCCGTTCGCAAAGCAGCTCATCGGCTTTATGCAGACCATAGGCGTACAAGAAAGGAATAACAGTATTGATAATAATCAGGTTCTGAGCATTCTTCCCCACTTGCTTTTCACGGGAGGAAGATACTTTCCGGAAATTGAAATGCTCTTCCCAATACGGAGAGGTAGTGACAGTCAGTAGTTTCCGGACAGCCTCCAACGTATCCGCTTCCATAATACGTGAGAATAAAGACCGTTCTTTATAATATAGATTTGCCAACTGCGCTAGGCGGACATGGGGAAAATTGCCGGGACGTAAACGGAGAAAACGCCATTGAGTGGCGGTCATCGGAACTGATAGTTCAAACTTATGCTGCAAGTAGCGAAATTCCTTCTGCAACTTCAGATAATACCCGTCCGCATCCGGTAGTTCCTCATCCAGCAATCCGGCTTGTCCAAAAAAGAAGGCTTCTACCTGGAAAAGATCATCCCGGTGCTTATCTATCGCACGAAAAGGCAGACGGCTGGCCCATGCTTCAAAAGCATCTCCATTCAGACCGAAACCAAAGTTACGAGCTAAAGTGATAAAGAACACATCTTCCCAATGATTATTGCATCGCTCCAACCGGGTGGCAATCACACGCGCTTTCTGCTCGAAACGTTCCACCTGCAAAGCGGAAAGCCAGGAATGGACTGTCAGTTTCGGAAGAGAAGACAATATAGAATAACAAGGAGGATAGATTTCCGCATGGCTCAGTTCATCATAACGCTGACGGACGGGGTCAGGACAGGGTAGTTGCAGTTGTGGCACTGGTACTCCATTTGCGCGAAACACCTCACAATCCACTGTTTCCGCTACGTGCAGAATGACATTGTCATAGGCCGCATCTTTATCGTGACCATGCCTCATCCAGTCGGATGCCAATGTATGCACTTCGATGTTTCCCACCCAAAGGGTACCGCCGATTTTTAGTTTGGCATTGAAGAAGTCGGGGCCTGCGTTTGTGTTCGGTAGTCCGGCATCTATCACTTCAACCGGTTCGCCGGTAGTAGTCTGGAGCATCTTTAACGGAAAGATTTTATGCTTCCACACATAATGCAATAGTAGTTCCATTGTTAACAAGAAGTTAATGTACGCAACAAATGTAAGAAAAAGATTATCTTTGCGACCTATAGAACGTTGATAAAGTGAATTTAATCAGAAGAAAAAATGAAAATAGCATTAATCGGTTACGGTAAAATGGGTAAGGAAATCGAAAAGATTGCCCTCAGTCGCGGACACGAGATTGTCAGCATCATCGACGTAAACAACCAGGAGGATTTTAACTCGGACGCTTTCAAGAGCGCAGACGTTGCCATAGAATTCACAAATCCTATGGTAGCCTACTCCAATTATATAAAAACCTTCGAAGCCGGAGTGAAGTTGGTTTCCGGCAGTACCGGATGGATGGACAAACACGGTGAGGAAATCAAAAAACTTTGTACCCAAGGAGGCAAAACGCTGTTCTGGGCATCCAATTTCAGCTTGGGCGTGACTATCTTCTCTGCCGTGAATAAGTATCTGGCAAAGATTATGAACCAGTTTCCTGCCTACGACGTGACGATGAGTGAAACACATCACATCCATAAACTGGACGCACCAAGCGGTACAGCCATCACGCTTGCCGAAGAGATCCTGGAAAACCTGGACCGTAAAGAACGCTGGGTGAAAGGAACCATGCAGGCACCGGATGGAAGTGTTTCCGGCTCTGCCGAATGTGCCGCCAATGAACTACCTGTCAGCTCTATCCGCGAAGGTGAAGTACCGGGTATCCACGTAATCCGTTATGAGTCGGAAGCAGACAGCATCATACTTACGCACGATGCCAAGAACCGCAAAGGTTTTGCGCTGGGGGCCGTACTTGCCGCCGAATTTACTGCCAATAAGGAAGGTTATCTGGGAATGAGCGACTTGTTCCCTTTCCTGAAATAATAAACAGACCATAAACAACAAGCTAAAATGAGAAAAGCAACTCGCGCCCAATGGGTTAAATTCGCAATCGTCACCGTACTTTACCTCGCTTTCCTGATATGGGTGAAAAGCTGGCTGGGATTGATCGTCGTACCTTTTATCTTCGACATTTACATCAGCAAAAAAATCCCTTGGGGCTTCTGGAAAAAATCAGAGAACCCGGCTGTACGCAGCGTGATGAGTTGGATAGACGCTATCGTGTTTGCACTGGTAGCTGTTTACTTCGTCAATATCTATGTATTCCAGAATTACCAGATACCTTCTTCTTCACTGGAGAAATCATTGTTGGTAGGCGATTACCTCTACGTCAGCAAATTAAGCTACGGTCCACGCGTGCCCAATACACCATTGTCCATGCCGCTGGCTCAGCACACCCTGCCACTGGTAAATACTAAATCGTACATAGAGTGGCCCCAATGGGACTACAAACGTGTTCCTGGTCTGGGTAAAGTAAAACGGAACGATATCGTAGTCTTCAATTTCCCTGCGGGAGATACCGTAGCCACCAACTATCAGCAAACGGACTTTTATTCTCTCGCCTACAACGAAGGGCAGCGGATGTATCCGAATCCCGTAAATATGGACAGTCTGACGCGTAAGCAACAACGTGCCGTTTACGATTTGTACTACAATGCCGGAAGAAACCTGATACTTTCCAATCCTAAAATGTATGGTGACGTTGTAGTCCGCCCTGTAGACCGCCGCGAAAACTATGTAAAGCGTTGCGTCGGATTGCCGGGAGATACGCTTGAAATCAGGGATGCCCAAGTTTATATCGACGGGAAGCCTCTTGAAAATCCGGAAGACATGCAGCTCAACTATCTGGTACAGACCACAGGTCCGTACATCACAGAAGATATGTTCCGCGAACTGGGCATCAGCAAGGACGATCAGGCAATGGTTACTAACGAAAGCCTGTTGATGGAGATGGGATTAACTCACCGTGATGCACAAGGACGCCTGGCTCCTACCTACGATCTGCCGTTGACAAAGAAAATGTTTGAAACGCTATCGGCTAATAAGAAACTGGTCAGCCGTATCGTCATGGAACCGGAAATATTCACCGGTCAGATGTATCCGCTGAATCTCTACACAAAGTGGGATCGCAATAACTACGGTCCAATCTGGATACCGAAGAAGGGGGCTACCATCAAACTGACCGAGGATAATCTGCCTATCTACGAACGTCCTATCAGAGCATACGAAGGCAATACGCTGGAAGTAAAAGAGGACGGTATCTACATCAATGGTAAAAAGACAGACGAATATACCTTCAAGATGGACTATTACTGGATGATGGGTGATAATCGCCACAACTCTGCCGATGCCCGTTCCTGGGGATTCGTTCCGGAAGATCATATCGTAGGCAAGCCGATTGTAGTTTGGCTGTCACTCGATAAGGATCGCGGCTGGTTTGACGGTAAAATCCGTTGGAACCGGATATTTAAGTGGGTAAAGTAAGCGCCTGAAATGAAAAAGGCATGGAAGATAACGGGAGCAATCATCGGAATAATACTCGTTGTAGTGTTACTCCGGGGTTGCGTTATGACTTCCTACCTTATTCCCTCATCGGGTATGGAGAACTCCCTGTTTCAAGGAGAACGTATTCTGGTAAATAAATGGAGCTATGGGCTGCGCCTTCCCCTCATGGCGTTGTGGAATTATCATCGCTGGGGAGACAGTCCCGTAGAAAAGGAAGACATTATCGTCTTCAACAATCCGGCTAATCTTTCAGAGTCTGTCATTTCCCGACGTGAGGTATTCATCAGCCGTTGTATCGGTGTACCGGGAGATACGTTGCTGATAGACTCCCTGTTTTCCGTCATTCCATCGGAGAAGAATGCTCCCGACCAGAAGTTCCTGTACGCCTATCCCCGGAAAAAGGAGAAGCAGCTTGATTCATTACTCACTCTTCTTTCCATTTGTGATAATTGCCTGATGGGACAGGATAGCATAAAGAATGTACGTAGTTTCAGCCGTTACGAATATTATCTGCTGGAACAAGCCATGAACGGAAACTGCTGGATAAAACTACTGGATAAAAAAGACTCCATAGAGGCCTTACGTCCGCTGATTGTTCCCGGTAAGGGAAAAGCCGTACGTGTATATCCGTGGAACCGGACTCTGCTACGCAATACCTTGGTGTTGCATGAGAATAAACAAGCCGAGATTAAAAACGATACCTTATATATAGAAGGTAAACCTGTGCAACATTGCTACTTTACCAAGGATTATTACTGGGTAAGTGCTAATAACTCCATCAATCTCTCTGATTCCCGCCTGTTTGGCTTTGTCCCTAAAGATCACATTATCGGCAAAGCCTCGCTCATCTGGTTTTCCAAGGAGAGCGACACCGGGCTGTTCGGGGGATATCGCTGGAAACGTTTTTTCAGTCCTGTACAATAGAAAAAGGAGAAATCGTAAGAGAACTAACCAAAGAATGAATTCAAAATGAAAACCGTATATCTTTCTTCCGCCTATCTGGCACCCATAGAATATTATGCCAAGTTACTGGCTTATGACAAGGTCTTTATCGAGCAGCACGACCATTATGTGAAACAGACCTACCGCAACCGCTGTACCATTGCAGCACCGGACGGTGAATTGGTGCTTTCCATCCCTACCGTCAAGCCCGACACCTTGAAATGTCCACTAAAAGACATCCGTATCTCCGATCATGGTAACTGGCGGCACCTGCATTGGAATGCTCTTTCATCCGCTTACAATCATACTCCTTTCTTTGAATACTACAAAGATGATTTCCAGCCTTTCTATGAGAAGAAACATGAGTTTTTAATCGATTTCAACGAAGAATTATGCCGTCTTCTCTGTTCACTGATAGATATACAGCCGGACATGGAGCGTACCGATATGTACAAGATCGACTTTACACCCGACGAAGATGATTTTCGCGAACGAATTCATCCGAAGAAAGATTATAAAGAGGAAGACCCGGACTTCATTGTCCAGCCTTATTATCAGGTCTTCCAAGAACGAATCGGCTTTCTGCCTAATCTCAGCATCGTCGATTTACTGTTTAATATGGGACCGGAGAGTTTACTGATATTGCAACGTTCATTTTGAGAATTTCTGTAGGAATTCTGCAAGGTTCTCCCCTTCTTCCACTCCCAGCTTCTTACGCAAACGGTAACGGCTAATCTCTACCCCTCGCAAAGAGATATTCAGGAGTGGAGCTATTTCCTTAGACAGCAAATTCATCTGAATATAAGCACAAAGCAACTTATCTTTGTTATTCAGTTCCGGATATGCCTTTTCCAGTTTACGGAAGAAATCATGATGTACAGAGTCGAAAGTACTTTGAAATGCTTGCAAATCGTCATCATGCTCAATATTCGTATCGATCTGCCCCAACAACCGGAGTGTCTTCCGGCGAAGGGATACAAGATTCTCCTCACTGATGGAATGAGAAATACCCAGCACTTCCCTCTTGATATCCAATAAGATTTCATTCTTGCGCACAATATTCAAAGTGGTACGAATCAGTTCCTCCGATTTATAACGTAATTCTGACTGCAGGTTTTCTTCTTTCAGGATATCTATCTTCTTATCTTTCAGTTCACTTTCTTTCTTAAACTCTTGTTTCTGACGATAAAGTTCCAGTTCTTTCTGCATCAGCAAGCGCTTGCGGCTATCGGCAATACGATAATATATATAGTAGAGCAAGCCACTTAACATGACAGCATAGATCAGATAACTCCACCATGCACGATACCAGGGAGGCAATACCTCAAAAGCAAAACTCGTAATCACCAGTTCCTGATCTTTATCTGTCATCAGCTTTACACTAAATACATATTTCCCTTCGTGCAAACCTGTAAATTCCTTCACGCTATTCTCGCTATACTCACTCCATTGACCTTTATCACTACCATTACTGAGGCGGAATGAATAAAGGGATGCCTGGGAAGGATCATAGGTATTCACATTGTACTGAATACGAAGAGAGTTGTGATGATAAGGAATAATCACCGGTGAATCATCATACCGGTAACTACGCCCATAGATCAACGAGTCACGTTGTCCGGTCAGATATACCCGACGAATCTGCAAAGACAATGGCGTAACATCCGTAGTAACCGGAGAAAGACTTACCAATGAGAAACCTTCTTCTGTGCCTACTACCGCCTGATCGTCACATATATTTACACTCTCATTATTTTCAATCAACGAACCTTTCAGAAAAGACTCATGAGGATTCTTATAATAAGTATTTTTCATGGCATCATAGCGCAACAGTTTCAATGCTCCGCCCACTACATACCACATATTATGCGAAATATCTGTAGTAAGATAAGTATAGGAAGTCTTCCCATCCAATAAAGATTCCAGCTCCGAATACTCTTCCAAGCTATCCGTAACCTGATTATAACGCCATAAGCCATAGTGTGACACCACTACGGTTTCATTGTTTATCTGAGCCAGGCAAGCATCATATCCCGTAGGAAAAGAATGGTTATTATAGTTCTTCAAATTTATGACTTCTTTCAAGTCATCAGACAGTTGAAGGCGACAGACACCTCTATCCTTATTAGTAATCCATAATACATTACCTGTTTTCTCAGCCAAAAGACTTTTTGCAGAATAGGTAAAGTTCCGAAGCCGGCCGGCTACTTTCCACTTTCCGGATTCCTTCTGCAACAAATGTAGTCCGCTATATTTGCCATATGTTCCCACAATCAACACATCCGGTCGGTGGCTGAGAGATACGAGCAGACGCGTCCCCCTCAAGCCATCCAGATGTTCCACATTAGCACCATCTATTACAAAAATGCCATTATCCGAAGCACAGAACAGCTTATCATCATGATTCAGAAACGACCACACCTGACCACCCGTACCAGGAATAAACTCCATTGGTATCGTCTGATTCAAATCTACAGAAGGCACGGTATAATACAGTCCCTGGTTGGTTCCTAAATATAGTTTATCCCGATAGAGATAAGAAGTGTATCCCGAACCTATAACCGGCTTGTTGCCATATAAAGAGGATATACGAGAATTCAAATGAATATAGTCAATTCCATTATCCAGTCCTAACCAAAGATTTTCCTGTGTATCAAAAGCCATACTAAGCACTGTTTTATTCTGTAATCCGCTACTAATAGATATGACATCGATCTCATTTTTTTCAAGATTCAATAAGCACACCCCGTCTTGTACAGAGCCTATGGCCAACAAAGAATGATTAAGAGCTGCACAAAACACACGGTTTTTCTTCATGAACTCATCTGCCGCACAAGTATATTTCTCGATCTTTTCACCATCATAAGTAAACAGTCCGTTATAGCGGGTAGCTATCAGAACCTTACCGTTATAAGGTAACAAACTGGAAATTCTTCCCAATATCTCCGAACCGGGTACTACAGTGAAGTCTTTCCCATCAAGAATGAGTAATCCTTCGGCAGCACCTATATAAAATTTATTGTATACGATAGAAGAAGTATATATTTCACCGCTACATTCCAGATACTCCAAATGGTCATTTTCCCAATAAAACAAGCTACGATCCGACTGAAAACAGATTCGGTTTTTATCCTGCAGAATATTCCAGATAACACCTATAGAAGAGTTAGGAGGCAAACTATCCGAAAGACAAGTATAATCTAACCCTCCCAAACGATTCGGAGTAAAATAGCCAAAACGACCGATTCCACCGATGTAAATCCGTCCGTCATTTCCTATTTTCATAGCACGGGCTTTTGCATTATGCATGGGATAAAGATTCCATCCAGCGCCATCAAACTCCAACAGTCCATTGGTATTGGCCACATACATCCAGCCATTTTCATGTTGGTGTAACCCCCAATTCTGATTACCGGCTTTATAAGCATGGCGTGTATAGTTTGTTATCGGCCGTTGCCAACCGGCACTCAATGATGAGCACAATAAGAGAAGAAAAAAGAATGTAGCATACGTCTTTAGTTTCATAGCGGTCAACTTTTGGTTTCGTAGAAGCAAAGATAAGATCTTTCTGATGAATAACACTCTATTCTTTGAGAAAAAGAGAAGTAGTCTTTTAAACTCAAAACATCCATTTATATAATTAATAATCAATACATTAATTTTACACAGAGAAAGTATTGATGTAGTCAGCAAGCAATACTGATGTAGCTAAGATGTAGCCATATTTCCAATGCGAGTATGAAATACCGATATATTTGCCATCACTTTATAAAACGATTTAGAAAAGCATATTAACCATTAAAAGAGAAAGGACGCCTATGAAGTAATACTTATGAATCACACATCTTAAAGAGGGGCATATAAATCCACTTCCACCTTAAGAAGTAAAAGCCCTCAGTTCTTACATGAAATTAACCTTTTATTATTCATTTAAATTTAAGCTATATGAAACATTTTTTGGTATTCCTATTAGTCTTTATTGGTATCGGAAGCGTCTCGGCACAGCAAGCCAAGATTACCGGTACGGTAAAAGATAACACAGGAGAAACGATTATCGGCGCTAATGTCACCATCAAAGGAGGTACAGGTGGTACTATCACAGACATTGACGGTCATTTTAGCATTGATGCCTCAACAAATGCCACTCTTGTGATATCCTTCATCGGATACACTACACAAGAGGTTGCCCTGAAAGGCAAAACAAATATCGTTGTAACCCTCAACGAAGACTCACAAGCATTGGACGAAGTTATAGTGATTGGTTATGGTACCCAGAAAAAGGTTAACCTGACCGGGTCGGTATCAGCAGTGAAGATTGATGAAGCAATTGCCAGCCGTTCCATTTCCAATGTATCCTCCGGGCTTTCCGGTTTAGTGCCGGGATTGGTGGTAAACCAATCTACTGGGTTTGCAGGTTCCGATGGAGCATCACTGAAAGTGCGCGGTTTAGGTTCTATCAATAACTCCGACCCGCTCATTGTAGTGGATGGTATGCCTGATGTTGACATCAACCGTATCAATATGAATGATATCGAAAGCATTTCCGTATTGAAAGATGCTGCTTCATCAGCCGTTTACGGTTCGCGTGCTGCTAATGGTGTTATTCTGATTACCACCAAAAACGGTCTGGGACAGAGTAAGGCAAAGATTACTTATAATGGTTCTTATGCCTGGGCAAGCCCGGTAGAGTTCTACGACTACATGAATGACTACTCTCGCGCACTAACTATGCACATGCGGGCTGCCGGCACAGGAAACAGTTCAACCAACTTCCGCCAAGGAACAGTGGAGCAATGGATGGCCATGAGTATGGTGGACCCTATTCTGTTTCCCAACACCGACCAATTTGATGAGATGTTCCGCACAGGTGGTACACTCAACCAGACTATTTCGGCTTCAGGTGGTTCGGACAAAATGAATTTCTACGCATCAATCGGTATTATGGATCAGAAAGGATTGCAGATTCATAATGACTACAGCCGCTACAATATGCGTTTCAACCTGGATTATAAAATTCGGGACAACTTTAAAATCGGTATGAAGTCAGACGGCCAATGGTCCGAAACAACTGCTCCCCGTGGAAGTGGTTTGGAAAATGCCGGTTTGAAATATGCAGTATCTGGTATATTGAACAAGCATCCTGAAACGGGCGAATATGGTGGTGCCATGGCTTATGGTGAAAACTCTGCTGCCGGTAACGTAGCTGCCGAATATGAAGCATACCGTACAACTACCTCCCGCAAGGAATTCAATGGAAATGCTTATGCGGAATGGGAACCTCTGAAAGGCCTGAAACTGAATGTAAGCTATGCATTGAGATATTACAATCAATTCTCAAAAGCTGTTCAGAATCCTTTAAAACAATGGAATTTCCAGAGTAATACGGTAGCCCGTGAAATGCCGGACAACGGAGGAGATGGTATTACCGACTCTAATTATGAAGGGTATAAAACATTATTCCAAGGTAGAATCAGCTATGACCGTGAAATCGCTCCGGGACATCACATCACTGCAATGTTCAATGCTGCTGAAGAATTCTGGTCTGATCGTCAACTCGGCGCCTGGAGAAAAGACAGACTCCATTCAAGCCTCGAAGAACTGAATGCAGCCTCAGCTGCACAACAAACCAACTGGGGTAGATCCGAATCAGAAGGCTTACGTTCTTTTATCGGTCGCGTTAATTACGCAATGTTCGACAAATATTTGTTTGAATTCAATTTCCGTTCGGATGGTTCTTCCCGTTTTGCCAAAGGGCATCAGTGGGGTTTCTTCCCCTCAGGAGCAATCGGCTGGCGTATTTCTGAAGAAACATTCTTCGCACCACTGAAGAAAGTTATCAGCAATGCCAAGTTCCGTGCTTCTTACGGTACATTGGGTAATAACTCCGGTGTAGGCCGTTATGAACAAAAGGAAACGATGAAAACGACTAATTACATCATGAATGGTAAGCTAGTACAAGGATTCAGTGCCAGTAAAATGATCAACCAGGATCTTTCCTGGGAATCAACACGTGTCATCAATGCGGGTCTGGACCTTGGTTTATTCAACAACCAACTGACGGCTGAACTTGATTGGTACGATCGTTTCACCACCGGTATGATTCGTGGCTCCAGCATTTCTTCTATCCTTTCCGGATATGACGCACCCCGTGTAAATATCGCCGACTTGCGCAATCGTGGTATTGAAGCCAATATTACTTGGCGTTCCAAAGTTGGAAAATTGGATTACAGCATCAACGTGAATGCTTCTTACAATGTGAACAAACTGGAAGAATGGGGTGATCATCTTGACAGAGGTTGGACAGCATTAAACATGCCTTATCACTTCCTGTATATTTATGAGGCCTACCCCGGATTAGTACAATCTTGGAACCAGATCTATAATGCTCCCTATCAAGGTAACTATACCGCACCCGGTGACATCCTGATTAAAGACCTGAATGGCGACGGACAAATCGATGATAAAGATAAAAAAGCATGGAAAGATAAGTATCGTGAAACTCCACTCGGACAATTTGGCATCACTCTGACAGGAGGATATAAAGGTTTCGATATCCAGGCATTGTTCCAAGGTAGTTATGGTCGCGCAGACATGTGGTTGGACGATCTTAATAATGTAAGTGTACCCTCCGACCGTTATGCTTTCCAGAGTTTCCACTGGAATGACACCTGGTCATTGGATAATCGTAATGCTTCCATGCCAAGGCTGGTTACAGGTAGCGGAGGCTCCTATAACAGAACGGAAAGCACTTTCTGGGCGGAAAACATGAATTATGTACGTCTGAAAAACTTGCAGATAGGTTATTCAATCCCAACCAAGTTACTGAAAAAGATTTCATTTGAACGTGCCCGTATTTATCTATCTGCAGAAAATGTTTTCACAATAACCCCGTGGAAAGGTGTTGACCCGGAGAAATCTATCAGTAGTTGGAATCAGCAATACAATAGATCGGATGCCAATGACCTCTATCCTTTGGTTAAAACCTATTCTATCGGTATTAATGTTGAATTTTGATAACCACCTTAAATTAGAAAACGAATATGAAATACATTAAGTATATATTATTTGCCGGACTGGTCGGAACAATGTCATCTTGCGTAAGTGATTTACTGGACAGACAGCCGACTACAGAAGTATCTTCAGACCTCTTCTGGAAAAGCACAGATGATGCTTTGTCATCCACTTACGGGGTCTACAATGCTATCCGTGACTTGTATGCTACCGATTATTATTACGACGGACAGGGTGAATTTCAAAATACCCGTGGCAAAAGTATCGGAAGTATCACGGGATGGAGTCCTGCCGCCTGGGTAACAAGCGGATTTTCATCTATGTGGAACAATGCCTATAAAACTATCAACCGCGCTAACTTTACTATCCAGAACATAGAGCGGATGATTGAAATAGAGGGGAATGCCACCACCCGGACTTCTCTAGAACGCATCAATGCTGAAAACTATTTTCTTCGCGCATTAGCTTACTTCCGCCTGATTGAGAACTGGGGTGATGTGCCTTACTATCGCCATGTACTCTCAGGAGATGCTGAAGCTTGTTCTTTGGAACGTATTCCTATTGCAACCATCAAGGATGATATTCTGCAAGACTTGCAATATGCTTACGAGAAACTGCCTGCAAGCGTAAGTGGTGGCGAGGCCGGACGGGCAACTCAAGTAGCTGCTTTGGCTTTCAAAGGTAAAATAGAGCTTTACTGGGCATCTTGGAAGAAAAACGGTTGGCCGGAACTGAAAGATTTCCAGCAAAGCACAAGCGAAGCTCAGGAATACTATAAACGAGCTGCCGCCGACTTCAAGAAAGTGATCTATGACTATGATCTGAAACTTTTCGGCAATGGTGACCCGGGAGAGTATCAGACTCCCAACTATTGGAAGTTATTCCAATATGACAATGAGTATTGCCAGGAAATCATATTTTCTCTTCAATATGGAGGTCCTAACTTGGGTGACGGCCAAGGAGAAAGCTTATTACGTGATTTCGGAACACGTTCTACAGCCAATGCGCAATGCTGGATTATGCCGACTAATCGCCTGGTAAACCGTTATCAATCGACTATTACAGGAGATTTCTTACCTGAGTTAATCTTAAACAATCAGGAAAATCAGGAAAACGGCGCATGGAACCGCAAAAGTTACGAAAATCGTGACTGGCGTATGAGAAGTACTATCTTATGGAATGGTGAGAAAATGATTAAGGTAGCTCTGGACGGCATGTCCATTGGTGATAGCCTGACTTGGATGTTTGGAGTTAGAGGCGAAGAATCCAAAGGCTTTATCAATAACGATGCCAGCAGTCAGACTGGTTATATCTACCGTAAATGGGTACGCCAAGTAGGTATTGCCGAACGTACACAGGGTCCTCAGGATTTCTATCTGATGCGTCTTGCTGACGTCTACCTGATGTATTGTGAAGCCGTAGATGAAACAGATGGTCCATCACAGGAATTAGTAGGATTAATCAACCAAATCCGTAACAGAGGCAACCTGCCGGGATTGAAAGAAAGTAAGTATGCTAATAAAGAAGAGTTCTTTAAGGCTATCGAGCAAGAACGCATCGTAGAATTAGCTACCGAAGGGCATCGTCCGTTCGACATCCGCCGCTGGAGAAAAGTCAACGAAATATGGGGTGAACCGAATAGTGATGGGCAGACGCTGTATGACACTAAAGGAACCAGACTCCGTGACGAGTTCAAAAATGCTTCCGAACGCGACTTCCAGAAATACTATATTTATCAGATTCCGGAAGGTGAAAGAAGCCGTAATCCGAAGTTGACTCAAAATACCCCATGGTATTAATACTCAGCTTGAAAAACAATACTTATTTAAAACAAGAACGAACATTTATGAAAAGTGTATATAGAATACTAAGTCTTTTGTTTGTATGCCTCCTGATACAAGCTTGCGGGGACGCCCCGTTGGATGACAACAATTTGTTGATTACCGACAGTGAAGAATGCTATATGTCCAACTTCGAGTTGAGAGGTCCGGACGATCGTAATGTATTGGTTGAAACCAATATTCAGGATATAGAAACAGATGCCACGAAAGGTATAGTTACAGCTGTAGCCAAATTCGGAACCAATCTGAAGCATGTTAAACCTCACTGTTCTGTAGCTAAAGATTGCATTGTAACCCCTTCTATGGGTTCATGGATCGACTTTAGTCAATCACGTGAATATACGGTTATTTCGGGTAACCGCCAGGTGAAGAGGACTTATACTATTACTGTAGCTTTACAGGGAGAATAATTTTAAACAGTATCAACTTTAAAAAAGGAGACTATTTATGAAACTACTGAAATATGTAATGCTGTCTGCCATTGCACTTTCCTGTTTTTCATGTAGCGATGACGATGATTCTACGCTGAGAAACGATCTGATTAAAAAGACAGTTGCTCCTGCTATCGCAGGTGAAAAAATAGAGTTCGCTTATGCCATGGGTGCCCAGATGGGACAGTTGGGTCAAGCCGAAGCAAGGGCTTCTATCTCAGGAGCCGAAGGTACAGGATTTGAGCTCAACTCCTGGTTCACTGCAAGAAACAAACTGGTGGTAAATGGAGTGACGTATCAGGCAGGGGATGATGTTCCAGTACAAACAGTAAAGGACGCTTCCACGAATGGTGCCACATCTACTGCCACTATGATGGATAAAGTAGATGAACACTATATGAATCCGGCAGTGGCTTTCGGTACCAGCCAAGCATCACTGATCGCTGCTACTGTACGCTATGCATACGTGGTACCTGCAGAAGCTAAAGGAAAGAATATCTCTTTCACTTTCTCATCAACTTCCAGCACAGGCGCCAAGGCTTCTTACAGTACCCCGTCTTACCCTGTTTCTAAGATGGACATGAAACGACTCATTGAATTGGGTAATGAAGGAGCCTGTTATTTCTCTATTGAAGACATGAAAGCTTATACAAAAGAAGAAGTAACCACCCAAAGTCTGGCAAGCAAAATCGACTTTATTTACATTTATCAGGCCAAATTGAATGGCTACGATTATAAGCATTCATTCGTATCGCCAGGTACCGACCCGAAATACATTGCTATTGCAGGAATTGTTCCTGCCGGAGCCACCAATAAGACCCCTATGGAAAAACGTGCCAATGTACGTGACGCACAGCTGAAAGGTGAAGCGCCCAATGTTTACATTGACGATGTTGACTTCCAGAGTTTGGATCTCGGCGCGGCAGTTGATTATGCGTTGACATTCAGTAAGGATGACGGTGCATTTATGCAAACAGCAAATGGCAAGTATGCCGCTTATGTATATGTGAACAAAATTGATGATAGTGGTAAAATGACGGTTAGCATCAAACGTTACCCGTTGTAATCTCATGCACATGAATCGTATCAGAATCCATATTTTCTTTTTAATTGTGATCCTCGCAGGAGGAATACAAGCTCAAAATCCCCGGTCGGTCTTCACCGACCGACCGGGGGACTCTGCAGCCGTATATTTTACTCCGGAATACTTCCCTATCAAACCAGATGGAAGCACGGACGTATCTGATGCTCTGCAAGAAGCACTGAATACCGCCAAACATAAAGAATCGGGTTGCGGTATTCTTTTTGTACCCGAAGGAGTTTATAAACTTAGTAAAACGATATATATACCTTCAGGGGTACGTCTCATTGGATATGGGACCAAACGTCCGGTATTCGTCCTTGGTAAAAATTCACCCGGCTTCCAGGAAGTGACGCATGAAACAAATAAAGGAAAGTATCTTTTCTGGTTCATCAGCGCGAACTACCGTTCTGAACGTCCAGTGAGTGACGCTAATGCCGGAACTTTTTATAGTTCGTTACTAAATGCAGATATTCGTATTGAAGATGGGAATCCGAATGCTTCAGGAATTCGCGCCCATTTTGCCCAGCATTGTTCCATCTCCAATGTGACGATTCACGTAGGAAAAGGACGTGCAGGAATTGTAGATGCAGGTAATCATCTGGAAAACGTATCCGTCTTTGGAGGAGAATATGGTATTGATACGGATAAATCAGCCCCGGGATGGCCCATTATGTTGCTCAACAGTTATTTTGAAGGACAGCGTAAAAGTGCGATTCTGACTAATGAAGGTGGATTGACTATCGTACGCATGAAAGTAAAGAATGTACCCGTAGCTGTAGAGATTAAAGAAAATGCACCCGATCGCCTGTTTATGGAAGATTGCATCTTTGAAAATGTAAAACGAACGGGACTCATTCTGACGGATGCAGGCAATGCAGCTACACAAATCAATCTTCGGGGTATACAGTGCAAAAATGTTCCGGTATTTTCTCTGGAACGTTCTACAAATGAACAGGTATCCGGTAAGGGAAAGGCTTACCAGATTACTCGTTTCACTTATGGCTTCAATGCCAACAGCCTCGAAGATATTCCCCAGATAGTACGTGAAGCTGAAATCGTACCTATCGAAAGTATCATCCCACTGGATGTCGGTGATACTCCAATGCTTCCCACAATGAATCATTGGGTTAATATCCGGGATTTGGGTGCCAAAGGAGACGGTTTTAGTGATGACACGGAAATCTTCCGGGAAGCCATAAAGAAATATACGAATATCTATATTCCGCAAGGCTGGTATGTGGTCAAAGATCCATTAGTTTTAGAGCCGAATACAAATATAATCGGGCTACACCCCGGAACCACCATCCTGCTAACATTAGGCGGTAATCCTGCATTTAGTGGCTTTGGCGCACCTCAGGCACAGTTAACGACTCCGAAAGGAGGTACTAATATCGTATGTGGTATCTTCCTCAACGCTGATGCATATAATTATCGGGCTGTAAATTGTAAATGGATGGCAGGTGAAGGTTCGTACTTATACGATGTAAAATTCAGCGGACATGATAAGAACCGCTTCTTCTATAACGGGCAAAGTGCAGCCAATCCATTAGAAAAGCCTATGCCTGTAACCCCGGAAACTCATGACCTGATAACCCGTGCCTGGGATAACCAGCATTGGAGTTTATGGATAACTAATGGAGGCGGAGGTACTTTCCGGGATTTATGGACGGCTAACGAATATAGCTCGGCAGGTCTTTATGTGAGCCATACTGAGACGCCCGGACGCATCTATGGAATGTCGCTGGAACATCACTTACGTAATGAAGCGATCTTTCGCAACGTTGCCAACTGGAAAATCTATGATTTTCAGTTTGAGGTAGAAGCTGAAGGTGTCGACACACAGCCATTGGATTTGATTGATTGCCGGAACCTGACTTTCGCTAATTTCTATTCTTACCGTGTATCACGTATGTTGAAGTCTTATCCATCGGCCATACGCACCTGGAATTGCAAAGATATTGAATTTCTCAATCTGCATAATTATGCCCATGCCCGCGTGAAGTTTACGTCCAATGCCAGTCTGTATGATGTAAATAGCCGGCATGAAGCACGTCGTTGGGAACTGGCACGATTGCAACTGACAGGTAAAGAGAAGCGAAAATACTCATTGAACAATGAAATAGGAAAAGCTGAGATTATAGTCACCGGCTTTGAATTTATTGACGGATTGACCAAAGACAGCCAGGGCAATATCTATTTCTGCGAGTATCGCATACGACGTATCTACAAACTGGATATTAAAAGTGGGCAAGTGACTTCCATTGCCGATTTCCCTTGGAATGCAGTGGCACTGACCTGTGATACGCAGGACAACCTGATTGTTGTCACCAAATACATATCCCAACCCGGTTATAAAAACGATGATACACGCAATGACAACCAGCCATTATTCGGATGGCGTGGATCGGGTGGCTTATGGGGATTCACCTATGTTCCCAAGCTTTATTCAATCCGCCCTGAAAATGCAGATGATAGCTTTCAGGTACTTCCTTTAGTAGACATGTCACAAGTACAGAAGCCTCAGAAGGTATGTTATTTAGCCAACCGGACTATTACCCAAAATGAATATTACGGTGGTAGAAAACCAACTCACTGCTTTGTGGCTCCGGATGGAGTAACTATTATTCCATATTATGAAGACCTGTTCCGTTGTTCATCTATAGTGGAAGCCGTTCCGGGAGAAACAATCTATACACTGGATGAGTATCACCAACGAGTTATTCATTCGGAAACAGATGCCCAAGGTTTCTTACAACATAGTCATGTATTTGCAAATGGAGGTGACCGTAGTGTAGTAACAGACCAAACCGGCAATGTATATGTAGCAAACGGAGATATCTCTATTTTCGATTCTACAAGCAAACCTATAGGAACAATAGAGGTGCCCGAACGCCCGACATCCTTATTGATAAGCGGGGATAAGCTCTATATTACAGCAATATCCTCACTTTATCAAGTAAGATTAAAATAACAAGTTTTTCCCATCCAGACTAAGTTAGCAATAAGGTTAATTATCTTACCATGAAAAAGAAAGAAAACACATCCAGACAGACAGCTTTCCACAGGATAGCTACTACCGCCCTATCTCTATTATTCCTGACAACTGTACAGGCACAACGAGAAAGTAAAACCATCAATGACAGCTGGAAATTCTTACAAAGAGAATGCCCTACAGCAATAGATAGTGCTTTCAATGATGCAAACTGGACATCCGTCCATCTGCCACATACCTGGAATACGGATGCTTACACTGAAAAGGATTACTATCGGGGAACAGGCTGGTATCGCCGGCAAATATCAATACCGCAAAGTTGGAAAGAAAAACAGATATTTCTAAAACTGGATGCTACCAGCAAAGCAGCCACCATTTATATCAATGGGAAAAAGGTAGGTGAACATACCGGAGGATATACCGCCTGCACATTCGATATTACCCCATTTTGCTCATTGAATACTCCCAACTCTCTTGCTGTTTGTGTAGATAATTCCCGTCAGGATATCCCTCCTATTTCAGGTGACTTTACATTCTTTGGCGGCATATATCGGGATGTATGGCTCACAGCTGTCTCGAAACAACATTTCCATCTGACGAATTATGGCTCGGAAGGAATTTTCATCAGTACCCCCAAGGTATCCGAGGAAAAAGGAACAATACTTATCCGTGGAGATATAAAGAATGACGCTACCCAGAAAGCATTACTCGAACTGGAACACATCATATATCACCCTAATGGAAGCATTGCCCAGAGCCTGAAACAGTCCATACAAATCAAGGCCGGAGAACAGTATTCTTTCCGTTCTGAGACCTCTCCAATCTTATCTCCTCAGTTATGGACTCCGGAAACACCTCATCTTTACAGAGTGGAAAGTATCCTACGTGATAAAAAGACTAAAACGGTTCTTGACCAAAGTAACCACTATACCGGCTTCCGCTGGTTTAGTTTTGATGGTGAAAGAGGATTCTCCCTCAACGGAAAGCCTTATAAGCTACGTGGCATTTGCCGTCACCAGGACCAGAAACCCATTGGGGTGGCACTAACGGATGAAATGCATCGTCGCGACATAAAATTGATGAAGGAAATGGGAGCCAACTTCATCCGTATCTCTCACTATCCACAAGATGACGCTTTACTGGAAATGTGCGATAAACTCGGCATGTTAGCTTGGGAAGAAATACCCATCATTGACATTGTACCCGATACCCCCGGTTATACGGAAAACTGTGAACGAAATCTGCGGGAGATGATACGCCAGCATTATAATCATCCCTCAATCATCACCTGGGGATATATGAACGAAATCTTACTCGTCACTCAACGACGCTATAAAAAAGAAGAAGAATTAAAGCCCATACTGGAACGAACACTGGCACTGGCCAATCGACTGGAAGTAGTGTTAAAAGAAGAAGATACAACCCGCGTCAGCACTATGGCATTCCATGGTAGCAATAGCTATAACGAAGTTGGCTTAGGCAGTATTACCGATATTGTCGGCTGGAATCTTTACCAAGGCTGGTATGGAGGTAACCTCACCGGATTCGAACAGTATCTGGAAGAACAACACAAAAAGTATCCTTCCCACCCCATGATTGTCAGCGAATACGGTGCAGGATCTGACAAGCGCTTACATTCGCTACAACCTCATGCATTTGATTTCAGTATCGAATACCAGCAGAAGTATCTGGAGCATTACTTGCCTGTACTGGAGGAAACATCTTACATCTGTGGTGGAACACACTGGAATTTCATCGATTTCTCTTCCGCATTGCGTGATGAGTCTATGCCACGGATCAACAATAAAGGATTGGTATACTCAAACCGCACTCCTAAAGATATATACTATTATTATAAAGCTGCCTGGCGTCAAGACATTCCAGTATTACATATCGCCAGCCGCGACTGGACACATCGTTCCGGTATACAGCATGGGAAAGAGCCGGTCATATTACCGGTTAAAATATATACTAACCTTCCTGAAGTAGAGCTTTTTATTGATGGGAAGTCTTTGGGCAAACAGAAAACCAAGAATTTTGCAGTAACATTTGAGGTGCCATTCTGCCAAAAAGAACACTTTATCGCTGCTAAAGCAGAAAATAGAAAAGCCGTCCAAGATATCTCTTTTGTAGAAGACGGAATCCGCTTAAACTTTACCCCTATCCCTGCAAATTTAAATGGAACAAATCTACGGGACTTAGAACTTGCCATCAATGTAGGAAGTTATTGTTTCTATACTTCTGACGAAAGTAATCTCACCTGGCTGCCCGATCAGCCTTATACTGAAAATGGCTGGGGATATATTGGCGGAGAAAGTAAAAGTAGCCAGATACAAATAAAGAATACCAATGACGGACCTCTATTTCAGACTCTTCGCAACGGAATTGAAGGCTACCGTTTCGATGTTCCCAACGGAGTTTATGAAATAGAATTTCTTTTTACAGATATATTCCGCGAGAATGCAACAACAGTCTACCAATTAGGTCGTAATTCTGATGTGGAAAACCGTGAAAACAGATTCGACATAATAATCAATGATCAAACTATCGAAGAAAGCTTTTCCTCTTGTCGCGAAAGTGATTATTTTCATGCTCTGCGGAAAAGATACAATATTACAAACTTTCGGAATAAAATTGAAATACGCTTCTCTGTTCGGAATGGAAAAAGCTTTCTGAACGGTATAAAACTCAGGAAACTTTATTAACTTCAAAACAAAAACACCATGAGAGTCAGAATTAACTTAGTCATTACCTGTTTATTACTTGCAGTAGGCCATATTCATGCACAATCTATTTGGGATGGAGCACATCTGCAAAAAGTAAAACAATCATTACATCAACCTTACTTCTCTACCACATATCAAGAGTTGGTAGCAGAAGCTGAAAAATTGCTGGATGTACAACCTCTATCCGTCGTGATGAAAGAGAAGACGCCCGGCAGCGGAGATAAACACGATTACATGAGTCAGGCACGCTATTATTGGCCCGATCCCTCCAAACCTGACGGTCTACCCTACATCAGCCGTGACGGTGAGTCGAACCCGGAACTGAATAAGCTGGATCGAAACCGTCTTGGAGCAACTGCCCAGCGCGTCACCACTCTTGCACTTGCGTGGTATTTCAGCAATGACGAGAAGTATGCCCAAAAGGCTACTGAACTGATTCGTGTATGGTTCTTTAATAAAGATACGCGCATGAACCCGAATTTGGAATATGCCCAGATGATACCGGGACATCATAACAACAAAGGCCGCTGTTATGGTGTCATCGATACTTATTCGTTCGTTAAGATGCTGGATGCCGTACAACTATTGGAGAAGTCGAAGGCTTTCACACCCAAAGACAGTAAACAACTGAAAGCATGGTTTGGCAAACTGCTGACATGGATACTGAATAGTCCGCAAGGACAGGAAGAAGCTAATCAGGCTAATAACCACAGTACAGCACATGATGCACAAGTTATTGCTTTCGCCCTATATGCAGGGAATGTGAAAGTGGCACAGGAAGTCATCAATGCTATCCCCCAAAGACGTATCTTCACTCAGATCGAGCCGGATGGCAGGCAACCACATGAGTTGCGCCGTACCCTTGCATTTGGCTATTCACAGTTCAATCTGTCCCATTTCATCGATATTTTTCTTATGGCTCAGAAGATTGGTATTTCAATTGATAACGCCACATCAACGGACGGCCGCAATTTCTACAAGGCAATGGACTTCTTAGCCCCATACGTTGGCAAAGATGTAAAAGACTGGCCCTACCAGCAAATCAGCGAATGGGATTACAAACAACAAGAATTCTGCAAAGACCTGTACCGTGTTTTCCTGTTAAATCCGGAACGTACAGACTATCTGAAACTTTATAGAGCACATCGCACCATTGATTGGAAGGATCGTTTCAATCTATTGTGGGTAAAACCTGATGATGTAGACAATGCATATGCTTTTGCTTGTGGCCAACTGCAATTTGCCATGAAATGTGCAAATAAGGCCAGAAAAGAAGCTGAGAATCAATGCAAACACCGCGTAATTCCCCGGAGTATCAACAAAGACGGTTCACTGCGAATGATACATCCGCACGACTGGTGTTCGGGCTTCTTCACCGGTTCATTATGGCAAGTATATGCTTATACAAACGATGATTTCTGGCGTCAGGAAGCTATCAGCAATACCTGGATGATAGAAGAGGCTAAGTGGCACAAAGGTACTCACGACCTGGGTTTCATGATGAACAATAGCTTTGGCAAAGCTTATCAACTAACAGGTGAACGTTCTTATAAAGATGTAGTATTACAAAGCGCCAAGACTTTGATTACCCGCTACAATGACAAAGTAAAGAGCATTCGTTCATGGGATCATAACCGTGATAAATGGAAGTATCCCGTCATCATCGACAACCTGATGAACCTGGAAATGCTATTCTGGGCTACCCAAGAAACCGGCGATTCCATCTACTGGAAAATTGCTGTAAACCATGCCAATACTACCATGAAGAATCATTTCCGTCCGGATTACTCTTCATATCATGTAGTAGATTACGACCCCGAAACAGGAGAAGTGCGTGCCAAACAGACAGCACAAGGCTATGCCGATGATTCTTTCTGGAGCCGTGGACAAGCATGGGGATTATACGGATGTACCATGTGCTATCGTTTCACAAAGAATCCAGCCTATCTACAACAGGCACGCCATATTGCAGACTTCTTTTTTGGCTTACCGAACCTGCCGGAAGACTTTATTCCTTACTGGGATATGAAAGCGCCTGGTATTCCCAACGTCCCCCGCGATGCCTCTGCTGCTGCCATCATGGCTTCAGCCCTGTACGAACTCCGGACCTATGTTTCAGCAGAAGATAGCAACCGTTATCAAAGCATTGCCGACAAGATCGTAGATAGCCTCAACAAACACTACCAAGCTGAACCGGAAACAAACTATGGCTTCCTGTTGCTACACTCCACCGGACACCATCCGGGAGGTGATGAAATCGATGTTCCTCTCAACTATGCAGACTATTATTACCTGGAAGCATTGGCCAGAAAAGACGCTTTTAAGCAATAATTAATACTTTTTGATATAGGAGTTCACCTTTTTGAGACGTTTGTTATAGTAAACAAGCTACTTTTCCACTATTTTTGTAGCACAGAGATTTAGAATAAACTTATAAATGAAAAGACATGAAAAACTTATTCGACATTAAAGACAAAGTGATTATCGTTACCGGCGGTTGCGGTATCCTGGGTAAAAGTATTGCTAACTATCTTGCAGAACAAGGTGCCAAAATCGTAATCCTTGACCGTGTAGAAGAAATTGGTAAGGAACTGGAAGCAGAACTCAGTCAAAAGACAGAAGCTATGTTCCTTGTAACAGACGTTCTGAATAAAGAAATATTAGAAGAAAACAAAAAAGCGATCCTGAAACGTTTCGGCACCATCGATATATTACTGAATGCCGCAGGTGGGAATATGCCTGGTGCTACTATCGCCCCGGATAAAACGATTCTCGACCTGGAAGTAGATGCTTTCAGAAAAGTAGTAGACCTGAACCTTTTCGGTACGGTATTGCCTACAATGGCATTTGTAGACGTGATGGCAAAGAATAAAAAAGGAGTTATCGTAAACTTCTGCTCTGAATCAGCTCTGCGCCCTCTTACACGTGTGGTAGGATATGGTTCTGCCAAAGCTGCCATAGCCAACTATACCCGTTATATGGCTACGGAACTGGCCACTAAATTCAGTCCTGAGCTTCGTGTAAATGCTATTGTTCCGGGCTTCCTGCTAACAAACCAGAACCGTGCCCTGTTGACTAACCCGGACGGGTCTTATACCGACCGTGCAAAGACCATCATCGCCCACACCCCATGCGGACGTTTTGCCGAACCGGAAGAATTGTTCGGAACCATCCACTACCTCATCAGCGATGCTTCCAGCTTCGTAACGGGTGCCTTGTCTGTAGTAGACGGTGGTTTTGACGCTTTCTCTATCTAACACTTACAAAGTGAATAGAATATGAAACACTTACGTAGTACAAATCAATAAATCAAGCCTATTCATTATGATATTATGTGAACAAACCTGGCGCTGGTACGGTCCTAACGATCCGGTCAGCCTGTGGGACATCAAACAAGCCGGTGCAACCGGTATCGTGAACGCCCTGCACCACATCCCCAATGGCGAAGTATGGACAGTAGAAGAAATCATGAAACGCAAAGAAATGATCGAAGCTGTCGGTCTGCGCTGGTCTGTAGTAGAAAGCGTACCTGTACATGAGCATATCAAAACCCAGACGGGAGAATTCCAGAAATACATTGATAACTATAAAGAAAGCCTGCGCAACCTCGGCAAGTGTGGCGTGAACATCGTAACTTACAACTTCATGCCCGTACTGGACTGGACGCGTACCGATCTCGCTTATGAACTGCCTGATGGTAGCCGCGCCCTGCGCTTCGAACGTGCCGCTTTCATTGCTTTCGACCTTTTCTTGTTAAAGCGTCCCGGTGCTGAAAATGACTACACCGACGAAGAAAAAGCAAAGGCAAAAGCCCGCTTCGAACAAATGACGGATGCCGACAAGCAACTACTCGTTCGCAACATGATTGCCGGACTGCCCGGTTCGGAAGAGAGCTTCACACTGGAACAATTCCAGCAAGAGCTTGATCGCTATAAAGACATCACTCCGGAAAAGTTGCGTGCCAACCTGATTTATTTTCTGCAAGAAATCACTCCTGTTGCCGATGAAGCCGGTGTAGAGTTGGTTATCCATCCGGACGATCCTCCTTGTTCTATCCTTGGATTGCCGCGTATCATGAGCAGTGCTGCCGATTTCCAGGCATTGATTGACGCTGTTCCTAATAAGAGCAATGGTCTTTGTCTCTGTACCGGTTCTCTCGGAGTCAGCAGTTCCAACGATCTGGAAGGTATGATGAAACAGTTCGGTGACCGCATTAACTTCGTACACTTCCGCAGCACACAGCGCGATGCAGAAGGTAATTTCTACGAAGCCAACCATCTGGAAGGTGATGTAGACATGTACCACGTTATGAAAGCTTTCCTCGAATTACAGCAAAAAAGACAAGTATCCATTCCTATGCGTCCCGACCACGGCCACCAGATGGTAGACGACCTGAAGAAGAAAACCAATCCGGGATACTCCTGCATCGGTCGCCTGCGCGGATTAGCAGAATTAAGAGGTTTGGAAATGGGTATAGCAAAATCTATCCTCAAAGAATAGATTCTCAAACCACATAGTTCAGAATAAAATAATAAGGGTATGCCTAAGGAGAAAAGCACATCTCCGGCATACCCTTCGCTCATTTCATAGAGAACTTAAATCAAAATAGAGAGCTTATATCAAATCACTGCAACTCCTTCTGGCAAACAAACTTGCATATCTCTCTTCAAGCACTTTCAACCTTATTGGCAAGGTATAAGTAAAGTCAATCTTCCCACCTGCGTGAATCATCATTATCGGAGAATATTCTCCCGGCTCCAAAACAGGCAGGATCACCAACACCTCTGTGTCAGTATACTTAAACACTCTTTTCACATGTATCAATGTGCCCTTATCGGAGACGGGAGAAAGCCCCAAGTAAATTGTTCCAAGCGAAGATAGACACAGATTCTCACCTGTAATTACGACCGGCGCATTCGGGGTGATAGTTCCATCACGCAAGCCCGTCAATGGATCATATACATCTTTGATAACAGGAACTTTCTTTCCAAAAATCATTGGATATTCATTCCTTTCCTGATTCTTATGATGCCACTCAACCGCTATTTTTTTTCTATCTTTCGTCATCTATCCTATTCCATTTTAGTTAATCATTACAGTCTCCTAAACTGCACTACAAAATTACACCGCAATCCATATACTTTTGTGACAAGAAAAAGAAAGATCAAGCACTCAGACTTTCTATATATGACGATTCTAATCAATCGCAGCACCTTTTTCGGAAATGGGATACTTCTAAAAATAAATGTTACGATTTTCGAAACAAGTAGCCCTCCAAAAGTGTTAAATAGACAAACCTCTAACTCAGAAAGAAGATTATGATAACAAACGAGTTAAACACAGGATTAGTTAATGCCGTCAGAGAGAAACTCCCATCCAAAGAAAATCTTGCCAATACTTTAATGGATATTCTTTATATAGGTAAAGAAGCTATCTACCGCCGACTCCGCGGTGAGGTACCTTTCACGCTGACCGAAGCAGCCATTATATCCCGGAAACTGGGCATATCGCTGGATAAGATGATAGGCGTGAGCTTCCAGAACAATGCCGTATTCGACATGAATATAGTGGATAGCAGCCAGCCGCTCGAAACTTACTACTCCATCCTGGAAAAGCAGGTGAAGCTGTTCCGGAAAGTGAAAGAAGAAGAGAACTCGGAGATCGGGACTTCATCCAACATCATTCCGCTCACCCTCTCATTGAACTATAATATGCTCTCCAAATTCCGGCTATTCAAATGGATGTATCAGAATCAAAACATTAAGTGCAGGCACTTTGAAGAAATGGAAATCCCGCAGCAAATAGTGGATAAGCAAAAGGAGTATGCCCATGCAGTAGCTCATATCCGTTCCGTAGATTACATCTGGGATAATATGATTTTCAGCCATCTGGTCAATGACATCCAGTACTTCTGCGACGTACACCTCATATCCGATGAAGACAAGAACCTCCTTAAGGAGGAACTGCTCTTGGTGGTGAACGACCTGGAAGAACTGGCCGCCCGTGGAAAAAGCAAGACGGGCAACGACGTCAAAATTTATATTTCAAATATCAACTTCGAGGCTACTTACAGTTATCTGGAGACGGACACAATACAGCTCAGCCTGATCCGAATATATTCCATCAATTCCATCACTACACAGGATAGCGAAATGTTCCGCGGCCTGAAGGAGTGGATTCAGTCATTAAAGAAGTTCTCCACTCTAATATCGGAAAGCGGTGAGATGCAACGTATTCAATTCTTTAAACAACAGCGAGAAATTATCGACACATTGTAACCACTCTTTCCGTATAATGCAATTGTTCACGCAATTATTCTCTAATATCGAAAACAGATAGAACTCCTATCTGTTTTTTTTCATCATTCAACCATTCACTATCCTATTCTTTTCAAATAGAAAATACCCGCGTTTTCTTCACATGATTTCAATCACAAAAGTTCCATTAACAAGCTCTATATTTGTATATGTCACAAATTCGACCTATGACATTTGATTATTAACAAAAAAGAAGAGGCTATGGCAAAGAATTACATTGTAAAAGAGTTGATTAATGAAATGAAGGAGAGGATTCCCCAAGGGCAGAACTTAGCCAATTATCTGACAGATACGTTATATATGGGGAAAGAAGCCGTATACCGCAGATTGCGAGGAGAAGTCGCATTTACCTTTGATGAAATAGCCGTAATTTCTCATAACCTGGGCATCTCCATCGACCAGATTATCGGAAATCATCTATCGAACCGAGTCACTTTCGACCTGAACTTACTGCACTCGCCCAACCTATATGAAAGTTACCATGAAATCGTTGAGCGCTATCTGCGGATTTTCAGTTCAATGAAAGAGGATGGCAACGCCGAAATATATTCTGCGACGAATACTATTCCTTTCACTCTCTACTCGTCTTATGAGTATCTGTCCAAATTCCGTCTGTGCCGGTGGATTTATCAGAATGGGAAAGTGAAGACTCCGAATTCTCTAAGTGATATGCATGTACCTGAGAAAATAATTACCGCTCACAAGAAGTTAAGCGAGGGACTGAAGAGACCCAGAAAGACTTTCTTCATATGGGATAGCGACATCTTCCAATCTTTTGTGAAGGAAATAAAGTATTTTGCAGGGCTGAACTTGATATCCACTTCGGACGTGATGTATATGAAGAATGAGTTGCAACAATTGCTCATCGACTTGGAACACTTATCGGTGAAGGGGGAATATAGTGAGGGACACGAGTTATTCATCTACCTGTCGAACATTGATTTTGAAGCAACCTATACATATGTGAGTAACAAGGATTTCCAAATCAGTCTTTTCAGGGTGTATTCTATCAACTCTATGGACTCGCAAAGTCCGCAGATTTGCCAGATGCAGAAGAACTGGATTCAGTCTTTGAAAAGACATTCTACATTGATTTCGGGAAGTGGAGAGGCGCAGAGAATTGCTTTTCTAGAGAAGCAGAAGAGTTTTATTGAGACGCTATAAAAAGAAGCAGCGTCGAAGTAGCATGAAAATGAGCTGTATCAGAATACTTATTTAAGTTATTTCTGATACAGCTCATTTAGTTAGTCTTATGGTATTGACGTTACTGTCCTCACGCAACGGTGCCAAGCCCAGTTCGTCGATCCCCCCTCTGTCCATGCACTAAACTCATTACGCTGACGGGCCTCAGTCCAGTTATATCCAACTAACCAATAGTTACCTTCCCGTTCGGTCAACGCCCAATGCACAGCAGCCATTTTCTGATAATCGGTTCCCCAATTTATCTTACTACCGAAACCTTGATTATCGGGACTAAGGAGCGATCCTCCCAAACTGTGAACCAAATACAACTCACGCTGGGTGGGCAGACGCCAGCCATTCCCCTTAGCCTCGCATGCAGCTTTTGCCTCCGGCCAGGTCTTACCGTAAACACTGGTATTCTCTATCTGAAACATCGGAGCAACCTTGTTCATCGCTTCAGTCTTATCCGGAGTTACCCCTGAAGCAAGCAACGCCGAAGGGTCCACTCCTCCATTCGCATCTTGGGAAACAACAGTGACCCCTGAAGTACCCACTGAGATATAAGGGTACTTTGTTGTCCCGCTATTGCCGTTATCTCTCACACAGCGAAAATAATTGGTGGTAGATCCGGATTGCGGATACCCTACCGTAAAGCCCAGTTCAAAATATGCACCAGGATTTCCTTCCGAATAATAGGACGAGGACCAGTAGTTGCCACTCCAGTTTCGATACCATCCCTGTATATCCTGCTGATACCCAGCATTGCTTCCTGTTGCATCACCACCCACAGCATCCAGATAGGCAAATGATAGTAGCAGCTCACTTGCAGTGGGCAGACGCCAGCCATCACCTATGTTTTCACATATAGTTTGTGCATCGGCAACACTTGCCTTACGTCCCTCATACTGATCACCCGTAACAAGAAGTCGATTGTCGTGCCGGATCGGATAAAGATAGAAAAGAGGATCGCCGGCAGCCGTATAGGACTTCTTCTCGGACACCATCTGAAGATCAATCGTGCTATAGAAAGGAAAATGCGCATCCGCCACTGTATGCATTACGTTCCTGAACGTAATTCTTATTGTTCCGTTTTTCCCCTCTTTCCACTTTCCGGGATTGAGTTTTAATCTAAAGTCATATCCACGGTTCACAACATCATTTCCATTGCCATTATTATCAGGATCTACAATTGATTCCAGATACATCTTCGGTTCTGCATTTGTTCTGCCCACTACTATATCATTATCCACGTCGGGCCGGATTAATCCGGTACCGTCATCACCGATAACATCCAGTATCTCGACATTCTCAATTGCCCAGTTATTATTAACAAACAGTTGCAGATATTGCTCCGCACCTAAATGTACTTTATAGGTGCGGCTATTGCCAAGAGTAGAGTAATATCGGAATGAGAACTGCAATTCGCCCTGATTGATGGGAAGGAATACTTGATTAAGGTAGCTGCCGTCCTTATCAAACAGATTGAAAACAAGGTTATCCCAACGCCACCACCAGCCATCTGTATTCTCACTGGTTCCATCGCCCGCGCGCCTCGGATTGGGCTGTACGGTAAACGCTTGTACTTTTTCAGTGAATGCCCTCCTGCTATCTCTATACAATTGTGGGATCAGACCACCGGCAGGATACTGGATTCTGGCTTGCTCCACACTCCCATAAAGCTGAACGTCAATCTTATCCACAGAAAACATTACATATACCGTCTGCGCCTCAATAGGAAGATCATCACTGTCAGGGTTTCTGATCGGGAAGAAAAGGCCATTTTCCAGTTCATTCCCGTATGCATCGACAAATTTGATAATCCCCGGGTCTATCACTCCCTGCGTCACTTTAATATCGTAAGTCAACCGGCCGGCTGTCAGAGTGACGGTCGCCGTGCGGGTGGTTCCGATGATTCCATTATGATAATAAGGAATTCTCAGCAAAAGTTGTGTATCCTCGTTCGCAACACCTGACGCTGTAGCCGTTCCCCCGGAAAAACCAAGCCAATCGCTCCCTTCCGTAACAGTAGCCTTCCAGCCACTGGGGTGGTCTGTAAAGACGTTGATAGAGTAACCGTTGTTCTGGTGCTGCGTCACACAGATTTCCGATTCACCCACACCAAGCATATACTGTCCGTTGTAGACTACGTCCTTGACCTTCTCCCGGTCATAGTGTATCACCCGGAACTTAAGATTGGACATGACTGTATAGGATGCCAGTGCCTCACTGAAACTTTCATAGCCAATGCCCGAAGCTTCCGTTACGGTAATGATGTATTTATAGTTTCGCTTCAAAGACAGATATTCAACTTCCTCTCCTGTTTCTCCTGTTTTTGTGAAATCCACGCGGTAGAAAGTTGATTTACCGCTACCGATCTTTCCCTTCACAATCAGGCAAACAGCTTCCTTACGGCTCAAAGCTCCATCTTGTCCCACACCACCGGCATCCACTGCAGCAGGTGCCTCGAATGTATAAATCTCTCCGTTATAGGATGTGTTTCCACCCACGGAATAAAGGATTGCATTCCCTTCATCCGTCTTTTTGCCACCGTCGGCCGGAAGGTTCAGAACATCCGAAGCCGGGTCACCAACCTTTCCGTCCGCATCCCATGCCGGAGCAATGTATCCTGTGGTATTGTAATTGGCCAGATAAACCTCCTCCACCATAAAGTTAGATGCGGAATTACGGATGTCGATACGCGCCAACATACGCTTCATATTGATGCCGGTTATCGGATTCATCGAAGGAGCAATTTTCGCTATTTCCTTCTCGCCGTACATAGGAATCCGTGTGTAACCATCAGCCGAGGAACCGTCTGCCGTCCATTTGCCGATGTGTGTGTGAAGCAGATCTTCCATCGCCTCAACTTTAGTGGTTTCTCCTTTCCTGAATTCCGATGCAATACCGTCAAGTTCTCTATTCGCCACAACCACGATACAGGTTGATGCGGTAGTGGGAGAAAGTACGGCAGAGAAATTCACCGTAGAGTTATTATTAGCCAAATCCTGTGTAACTCCCGTGCCACTAACCCATTCCAAAAATACCGCAGGTGTTTTTGACGTATCAAAAACAAGTATATCCACGGTCTTTATTTCATCTTCTTTCTTGGCTGCTCCCGTTCCGGTCATTGTACGTGAAGATACAGATGGCATTTCAATGTCGGGAACCGTCAGAGTGAACTGGACACCATTTCCTGTTTGAGGAGGTTTTGACTCAAACTCCTCTTGCACACAACCAGTAAGCCACACTAATACCAACAGGGCGGCCAAAAGAAAGTTCTTTCTAAATATTGAGGTCTTATATTGCATATTTTTATTTCCTTTCTTATAGATATCATATACTCGGTACAGTCAATTCTACCAGTATATCCGGATTGTCTCCGTTTGTATTGCTCAGTGTAAGCGTGGCCTTCTTACCGGGCACAGCGTTCGCCTTGAAGTAGAAATAAACCGCACCTCCACTCTTACCTACTGACTCTATTATAGTTTCAGTATTGAGCAGAATATTATCAGTATCATCCACTTGGGTTATTTTCCACTCCCACCAACCCGGATTGCCCGAGGTAAAAACAATCTTGCGACGTTGCATGATCCCGGTTCCTCCATCACTGTTATCCAGTTGTACATCATAGTTCATCCACGCTCCGTCTTCTTTCCATTGCTGTAAAGCCACCAAGTGATGCAGATTGCCTGCATTAATATAAAATCTCGTCCACCGTTCTTCTCCGGTGCCGGAATTAAATTCGGGTATTGAGACATTGACATTATAGGTATACACACCTTCCAAAAAGGATATCTGTGTCATACTGACCGTTGCCCAATCTTCCATACCATTCAGTTCTAATGTCGCACCCGGACCATAGCCTATAGACGGTTCCGCATCATAGTTCGTTTTCACTTCTATGTTGACAGTGGCAGCATCACCGGCTGTCTGCACCTTGGTCTGCGACAATTTAAGATAATACTGCTTGTCAAAAATCACATTCACCGGACTCTCGTCCCACTCAAGCGGAGTGGCTGATAGCTGATAGTTCTCGTTCGATATTGTGAGGTTATAGTTAATATATTCCCCTGATTCCCAAGAGTGTGGATTGGCATAAATAATATCCTTAAGCAGGAATTCCCGTTCGCCAAAATTGGTAGTAATAACGATCTTGGCAGTCGCGAGGAAGTCTTTGGCATCAGTGGGCAACATGAGAAACGCACCACCAAGCAGAGCGGCCTCTTCAGTCACCATATTATTGTCGGCGAGAGTAGAAGCAACGTTGCCCGTCGTGACGTCGCTCCACACGAAAACAGGCTTGTTATGTTCGGTAGTGACAGCCGGTATATTGGGAATAGTAAGCTTCCCACTTTTCCCTACATTTTGGAACTCTATCTTTTTGATGGTTACCATATCGGGCACCGGATCTACCTTTTTAAACGTGAAGGTAACCTTGGTCAACGTGTGGTAGAAATGTATGCTTACACCTGTACCCCATGCAGGCTCCGACAGGGCTGCCAGTACATCAACGTGACGGGCGGCATCGGTATGTGCCGTATAACTCAGTACCATCTGCTTAGGATCGGAAAAGTTCGCAGTGGGTGCATCAGTACCACTGTATGGATACCACGAAAAGAACTTCATGCTGGCACCCAGCAACGCCGGCCAATATTGCTCAGGCGATATGGTTGCCGTGAGGTCGGGGTTCACTCCGGCGCTTGCATTGAAGTATTGTTCCGGAGCAGATGAGGCAGGCGTCAGGGAAGCAAAAAAGCCGAAAGTCTCCCCTTTCAGATCAGTATTCGAAGAGATAACCGTACTACGAGTTCCGGCGTTTCCACCTTCTCCGATACGTTGCACGACAATCAACTTCCCACACGGCATCATCTCTTCGCCGATACACGAAAAGAGAATGAACGGAAGGATAGCCGCCATTACAGTCATCTTGATAGTATTTCTAAACTTTATCATCGTAATTTCTTTTCCGACATAAACAAAACATCCAGTGAAATGTATTATAAATCCATATTCAAATCGATGTTTTTTACTTCACCCCAGTCTTCCACCGTTATCGTCAATATCTGAATACCGATTTTCCCTACCCGGGCCGTTATCTGATACACATTATTCCTCCGTATTTCCGTAAAAGGTTGTGCTACTGGGGTCCCTTTATCATCAACCTTTGTTATTGTCTCTATCACTATCCCAGTTACTCCGGTGACATCCGGAGGTCCCTTCAGGACGTTGGTCATGCTGACAGCCAACCGGTCGGAATAGTCCGGTCTGAACATGCGCTCGGCAACATAGAACGAACTAAGCAGTTTCCGGTTCTTAGCTCCGATAGCAGACGAATATGCCCACATTTCCGAGGTTGCCGCCGTCCAGGTTTCCGTTAATAAGTCACCGTCCGGTACGTTGCCCTTCACTTTCCCGAAATTTTTCGAAGGATTAGCATTATCGCGTGTACCATTCGCCTCGTTTCCCATCACAAAATAGCTTTCACGGGTGAAATTGTGCAAAGTGACACTGGTGCTGCCGGCAGTATATCCGGTCATCGCTCCACCATCTATGGCTTCGAGAAATATATCTACCCGGGCAACGGCACGTTCAATAACCATTTTTACGGCCTTGGTTTGATCGGGCACTACAGATATACCCCGCATCACGCCTGTCATGGGCATTCCAGTCGTAGAAACAATCTCGCCATCACCGTCCAGTATGGTAGCAATGTTATAGTTTATCTCTCGCAATTGCGACGGACTGGCGACGCTGTTGAGAGCATATGTAAGTCCCTGCGGTTCGTTGGCAACAACCATAACTATCATATCATCATCGGGAGTCACCTTGAGAACCTGTGCGGTAATGTCAGTGGCCGTGCCCGGAGTATCCAACCGGATGAGTTCATTCACATTCAGTTTCACATCACCGGACGCGTTACTGAATACGACGAACCGGATGGTTTTTATCTCCTCCTGCCGGTCTGCATCCCCATCGTCCACCAAACTGATGCTAAGCTGCGCCCGGGTAAGCAGGGGTAGCTCGTCGGCAACATCACTGCTGCACGAGAACAAAAGGGCTGTGAATGCCAGATATATGATATATAATAGTCTTTTTATCATTCTTAAATTTCAATTCCATGAAGCCAGTAAATCCAAGTGCCTACCACAAGTCCGATCTGGATAAATTCTCCTCCTCCGGGCTTCTCGGTGACAGTGAATATCAGGTTCCATTCGCTCTGGCGGTCAAGGTATTCTTGGAAAGGAAGTTCTGTTCCGTCATGACGGGAAGTCGGTCGGGCAATACTCAGCAACTTCATCAGGTCGTAGCTCCATATTTTGGCTCCGGTATCCGCATTTTTTATAATGAACTGGTAATCCCATCCATCCCTGTTGAACAGGCGCATGGTGTTGAGACGTGCGGATACAAACACGTCGGAAGTTTCTCCCTGACCTGTATAATGAGGCACGTAATGAACCGGTCCTTGGTGTGTAGGTTCGTTCTCCCAAGAATAGGTTGCACTTTCCGGTGCCTGAATTTCAAAAGTATATTGTGTTCCGTTCTTTTGGCCTTCTCCATACTTCATCAAGGCGATATTAAACCGATTAGTATTGCGTATCAGGTTTACCGGGTAAACCTTGTGGTCGGTATTGGAGGGCAAATGGTCCACCTTCACCACTTCGCTGAAGTAGAGATGTTGAAACTCAAAGTCTACAACATCCGATGCACGCTTCAAGGCTACAGTGAGCTGCTGAAGGGTTGTTGTTCCCGGAACCAGTTCACGGCCTGCATTGTCCAAAGCCTGAAAGTTGTCAGACAAACTGCCAACGGTCAGCACCTTGTAGTTTCCGAAATCGAGTTCATTGGTCAGCGACATCCGATTGCCGCCAATCAGTGCGGTAGCCTCGGCTCTTTTGGAAAAGAGTAGTTTGTCATCGCTGCCGAACACGAATACATCCACCGATTTGACCTGCGGGTTGAATGCGTCCGCATATTCCATATTATAGTCGAATGTAAATTCCAGCCAAAGTTCACACCGGGGCAAGTCTTCGCGTATAGTATCACACGAGGCTATACACAGCATCGAGGCGACGACAAGGAACAACTTAGTTTTTCCGAACATATCTTTTTTCTTTTTAGGGGGCAGCATTGTTTTAACTGCCGTTTATATTGTCAGAGGACATGTTTAGTGACCTCCGGTTACTTTCACTTTTAGGGGCGCTTCTCTATATTCATACTATTCTGAGTGCGCAAAGGGGCAGTGCTGTTTTTGGAAAGCCTGTCACCGGCTCGTTTTTAGGTTTTCTGGCGGTCAGTTCCGCACGAGATAATTTTCTTAATATAGGGAGATAATAATATGAGTTCGATATAAGCAAAAATACCCTCCTCTCAGTAGGAGGATACTTTTGCTTATGACGAACTTACACTATATTAGATTTCGAAACCGGTTTCCCAGTATACCCACGGAGCAACTTCAATGTCGAAAGCAAGGAATCCAGGCTTTTCATCAATTGGATCTTCCGGATCGGGATCTTCTGGTCCTTCGTTGGGGTACCACGGCGTACCGGAACCATTAACTTTGTTCAAAGTGAGGTTATACCAGTTATTACGCACCACACCATATTTACCGAAGTACATGTATTCGTCGTCGGTATTGTCATGGCGGATTTCGTAATAGTAATAGTTCACGCTCTTCGGATACCACTTGATGCACTTTTCTATTTTCACGATTTCACCACCATCTGAGATGTTATCAAGATGGGTATCCTGGGCAAGGCTTGCAAAATCAGCGATTGTAGTAGACAAAGCAGCTTCTACTGCATCTAAGAAATTCTCACAAGCTGTCATAAACAATGCTTCTTCAGGGTAGAAAAGCTTCGCGTTAGCTGCTGCCTCAGACTCGGATTCTCCTGCTAATTTCAGTTCTGCAGCCTTAGCGTCAATCGCGGATTTAGCATTGCTATAAGCTGTCTGAAGATCTGAAAGTTGCTTATAATTTACACCGGCGAACGAGAACCAGTCGTTTCCAAGTGTATAGTCCTTTGGAGCATATTTTGCTTTAATCACTACACGCGTAGCTGCACCAAACTTCTGGTCAGCATCAGCCATTGTGTTCTCAATACAATATTCAGCAGTCGGAGCCGGAGTGGTGCTTGCAAGTTTCCAAGTAACAATGGGTTCACGATTAACAAGTGCATTTTTAGTAATCCCAACTCTATGATCGGGAGACTTGAAATTCGGGTCCGTAGTGTAGAAGTTATTTTCATAAAAAACTGTAGCGTGGGTTGCCTTAGTCGTAGACTTCTCTGCAAACGGATAGAAAGTACTGTTGTAATAGTCGAGTGTCCAACCGGTAAATTCAAATGTTGCACCAGCAGGCAATACTTCCGGGCCGCCACTCTTAACAGCTACTTCTACTTTTGCAGCCAAGCGTTCAATCTGAAGCGATGCTCTGTTTGCTGTTTTTTCAGCTTCCTCTTTGGCGGCAGTTTCATCTTTAATAGCAGCGCCATCAACAGAAATAACATTATCTTTTACGTAGAGCAGACATCCCTCGTTCCACTTATCACCACTTTTATCGTAGGAACCGGCATTAATCATTGTGAAACCAGCACCTGCGACCGCAGGATCGGCGATTTCGCCTACAAGTGTTTCGGGTTTGCTACCACTTGCAAGAGTTAGATTAATGGCTACATTGATATCATCGTACGAAGCACCGGCAGCCAAATTACCCAATCGTGCTTTCATTGCCGTACCCGGATTAACAATAACGAGCAGATACTCAGTACTGGCACTTACCATAATTGCATCTGTCGTACCTTGGTTACCACTAGCCTGTAATGATAAATCTCCTGAGCCCAGAATGGTAACAGGATTCTTTTTGGCATGGTGTACCAGTCTCTTTTGGCTGTCGAATGTAATAATATAAAGAGAGTTAACCGTACCCTCTTCCCCAACAGGGCCTTTCTCTTCAGAACTCCCGGCAACAGCACGAGTACCCGGCTTTTGGGTAGGTAAGGTGATCCGTAACGACATGTAGGCCACATCCAAATCGGGATTCTGTACAATAGAATCGGCCTCATCCGTTGAACAACTTGCCAATGCCGCAATAGCCAGCAACGACACTAAAATTGATTTAATCTTTAGCATAATACAAACATTTTATTAGAAATTAATAGATATATTTATTCTCTTTGTTACAGCTCAGTTAGTGCTGCTTTATTTATTACTGATTTTATTTATTCTTCTTCTCAATTTCGGCAGCATTAACCTTCTTTTTAGCTAATTCTTCTAGATTTTCCTTGGCTGCACCCAGCCCTGACTGCACTGCAGCCTTCAAATACTTCTCCGACGATTCATAATCTCCTTTCATTAATGATAATACTCCCATTGCATTGTTATATTCAGGTAGGCAGTCATCTGACTTCACCCTTTCCAAATAGCGTTCCGCAGAAATCAGGTCATTGCGTGAAAGAGCTGCGGTAGCCGCATTCATATTAGCTATTTCACTTTCCGGATAAAGGCGGACTGCTGTCTCAAAAACATCGATAAACTCCTGTGAACCCTTCGGATAGGTATTAGCCACCATAAACATCTCGTTCAAACTCAGATTTTGCGGACGTTTCTTTATCACTTCCTTCGCCTCTTCCAAATTGAAGTTTCTGACATCATAGCTCACCTTACAGATAGCTACGCGCAGACTTGGAAATAATTCCTTCAACATAAGCCGATAGGGCACACCACCACGAAGCTGCATCAACTTCGTTTCCCTTCCTTTTTCAATAGGAACATTCGTGATGATATCCAAAACCTCTTCTTTATAATCCATCTCAAACGTATCCAGTGCCTTCACCAATCCATCCCAGTTTTCACCACCGAACATGATATAGTATTGATTACGCGGGAAATCATACCGGGCAGCCAGATAGTTGCGCAATGCCATAGCACGCCCTTCGGATAAACGTTTGTTTGCAGCCAACGTTCCTTCGGGAGAAGCATAACCTATGATATCCAGACGCTTCACATTTATATTGGCATCAGACTTCAAGTCATCAATCATCGCACGGATTTTTGCCAATTCCTGAGGATTGTTCATGTATTCAGGACGAATATCCACCTTGTTCACCTCAAAGTCCAGAAAACATTCCGCCTGTATATCACGACTCTTTATCTCCTCTACTTTAGGCTCCACGTACGAAAGATGAGGAGTCACCACATACGGCACCAGCATACGTTCGAGCGTAACCTTATCAAAAGTATGCTCCACATTCATCAGCGCGCTTTCGCCACAACCACACTCATCGCGCTGCACATTCAATCCGGCATCTGCCATCCAAGGCTCATACGGCAATGTATATCTGCAACGGATAACCCCACTTTTCTTCTTCTGATTTTTCTCTATCAGATAAGGTGCCTTATAATTTTTCTTCGCTTTAGCACTCATCACTGCCAGTCTGCGTTCATAAACCAGATACTCGTTCTTTCCTTTGATGGAAACCCGTGGAAGCTCGTAAGTAGTGGTAGGAGAAACTAACTGCGGGATAAGGTCTATCCCATGCGCCGGTTTCACCTTCACATCTTTCATCAGGATATCGAAATCTATATGGACAGTTTCTCCCAATTGCTCCAATCGCACAGGTACTATGGTGATAGTTCCTTCATAAGAACGATCCTGAGCTATAGCTCTATTTACATTCAGGCACAAGACAGCCATCACCAATGTGAAGAATGTCATATTTCTTTTCATCATTCTCATTTTATTTTATTACATAGATAAGTGATACACTTGCTTTTGTAGGTCCCACATAATTCTTACTGGTATCTTTCAATTTAGTGCCACACGTTGCACAAGGATACTTCTCATATATAATACGTGCATACCCCAACCCAAGGGAGGCCTCAATACTCCAGCGCTTCTTCAATATCCATGAGTGCCCTATCGAAACACCACCTCCATACAATTGACCCTGATAGCGCATATTCTGCATATTCTCACTGATAAGCGGCCAGTCGGGTAACCCACCTACATTAAAGTCAACATAGTGAGCATGCAAACCAATAAACGTACGATTGAAACTTTCGCAAAACCAGTAACGAAGTTCGGGTTGTATACCCCAGTGTTTCATGCGAGTATCATCAAACTTCCATGGATTATAATTAACCGGAATATCTAATGTCCACTTACGCGCCAAAGCTACTTCCAAGCCAAGATTCATAGTAGTAGTGGCATCATAAAGAAGATTACTTTTTACAGCAATCTTCTGGGCCTTACTTTCGGCTGGCAATAATCCCAATATGAATAGTATGCATACTAGTATTTTCTTCATGTAATTCTCATTTTTATTTTAAAATCATTCATCGGCCAAATCTGTGTTCCAGCCCGAAACGAACCGAAAATAGCCTAAAATCTCAGTATGCAAATATCGGAGTAATAAGGGAGACAGTAAATTGTATCTATTTCTGTTATAAGCACTAAGAAAGCTAAGAGACTACTATTTAAGTGGTTCTTCAATAGAATAGTTACTAAAACAAAAAAAAGGGAGTCTTCAAAAATTTTATTTTCAATATATGAATATTAAAATCAAAACTGTTTCAATATATGAAACTTATGAGAGAAATAATATCAAATTATTTAATATATGAAAGGACAACAAACCACCACTATAGACAAGTTTTACATACATCAATATACAAGTTTAGGGATTAAACATGCCTTACACACATTTCTAAAGGCTATTACAAGATATCAATACAATTTTTTATAAGAAATAATTTTGTATTAATTACGACATTATACACTTTATATTCTCACCTCCATTATAAAAATAAAATAGGGCGTTAACCTCATGGTCTCGCCCTATCGTTCTACTCTATCCTTGATAATAACTAATGAAAAGAAGAATCTTCTTTCAGCACGTCTATTTTAATTCAAAAGGTACTACACCTTTTATATCCGCTGCCGAAGCAGCAATAATCGCCTCAAACTTACCCGGTTCAGCTACCCAAGTATGCTGAATATCATCAAAGTAACTCAAAGCTTCTTTATCTATAGTAAATGTGACATCTTTCTCTTCGCCCGGAGCCAGTTTCACTTTTTTGAAACCTTTCAGTTCCTTTACCGGACGAGGCAAAGAAGATTTCTTATCGCTGATATATAACTGTACGACTTCGTGACCTTCACGTTCACCTGTATTCTTCACAGTTACAGTAAAGTTGATCTCATCATTAACAGATATTATCTTCTTGTCAGCAATAGGCCTGCTATAAACAAATGTCGTATAAGACAATCCATACCCGAAAGGGAACAATGGTTTCACCTTCTTCTGTTTGTCCGTCCAACGATAACCTACAAAGATGCCTTCATTATACTTCATATCCACTACTTTCTTACTACGGTCAGCGAAATACTCACCTACACTATGAGCCGGAACATCTTCCAAACGTGCAGGGAAAGTGAAAGGTAGTCTACCGGAAGGATTGACATCACCCATCAATATAGCTGCAATGGAACTCCCTGCTTCCGAACCCAAAAACCAGGCTTGCAACACAGAAGGAACTTCCGCAATCCAAGGCATAGCTACGGCATTACCGGAGATATTAATAACTACAAGATTCTTATTAGCATTTGCCAAAGCCGAAATAACATGATCCTGTCCATAGGGTAAATCCAGACCGGCACGGTCAGTATCCTCACAATCCTGATTATTACTCTTATTCAGTCCACCGATGAAAATTACATAATCAGCATCTTCTGCAACCTTTACAGCTTCGGCAATCAGTTCCTCCGATGTACGGTCGTCTTTCAAATTCTGACCTGTTACCACACCATTATATTCACCACGGGCATCACCTACGTAACCACGAGCATAAACGACTTCTACTTTATCCCCTACACGCTTCTTTATACCATCTAATGGAGACAACTCACGCTGAACTTTCAAAGAAGAACTACCACCGCCTACAGTCATCATCTTCACAGCATTCTCGCCGATAACGGCAATTTTCTTTGCTTTATTCAAGTCAATAGGCAACAAAGCACCCTTATTTTGTAACAACACAATCCCCTCCTCACCAATACGGCGGGCAGCCTCATAATGTTCTGGAGAAAGCATGGAACCCAGAGGACGGTTCATATCCATTGTTGTACGGAAACTCAGGCGCAAAATGCGGCGCACCTTATCATCCAATTCATTCGTACCCACTTTCCCGGATTTAATGCGTTCCAGATAAGGCATAGCCAGATAATAATTATCATAAGCATTACTGCTGCCATTTGCAAGACCATCCGTCCAACTACCGAATTCCATATCGAGACCATTCTTAATGGCCTGATCTGTATCATGCACACCACCCCAGTCGGAAACCACAACACCATCAAATCCCCACTCACCTTTCAAAATATCATTCAACAAATACTGATTATGACAAGCATGCTGTCCTTTATAGAGATTATAAGCCCCCATTATGGCCCAAGTTTTACCTTCCTGAACAGCAGCTTTAAAAGCCGGCAGATAGATTTCATAAAGAGCACGGTCGTCCACTATAACATTGGTGGTATGACGGTTGATTTCCTGGTTATTCAGCGCATAATGCTTTACACAGGCAGCTACACCATTTTGCTGTACGCCTTGCACGTAAGGAACCACCATACGAGAAGCCAGATAGGGATCTTCACCCATATACTCAAAGTTACGTCCATTCAGCGGAGTACGGTAAATGTTGACACCAGGTCCCAAAAGAACATTCTTGTTGCGATAACGCGCCTCTTCACCGATACTTTTTCCGTAAAGCAGGGACATATCGGGATTCCATGTAGCAGCCAGACAAGTCAATGCCGGATAAGCTACACAAGAGTCATTGGTCCACCCTGCCTGATCCCACTCATCCCAAAGTACTTCGGGACGGATACCATGAGGACCATCTGTCATCCAATTTTCCGGAATACCCAAGCGGGGCACTCCTGCACTACTGAATTTACTTTGTGCATGTACCATAGCTACCTTTTCTTCCAAAGTCAGCCTTTTCAACGCATCTTCTACTCTTTCTTCGATAGGTTTGGTAACATCCAGATATACGGGTTTCTGCTGCGCCAAGAGTGGAAGAGTAACAGTGAATGCCAAACCGAATAATACTTTTTTCATATGGATAAATAATTAGTTTATTAGTGATTATTTCATACCTAACGACTGAATATACCCTTCCTGCACCACACAGTTCTTCAGTTTGCAAGCCTCAATGAAATCCATCATTGCCTTGCGTACCATCATCTGGTCGGGACGGGCATCCCGGATTTCTTTATAAGATGTGCGTGGAGATTCGGAGAAATAAAGGATATTCGCCCAATTTTCCGGCGGAGTAATACCTACAAAGCTGGAACCATCCATCTTCTTATACGGCCAGAAGGTATAACCGATATTATTCTCACGCATCGTCTGGCAAAAAGCAGCTTGCCATTCGTCCGTGTTATGTCCTATCTCACCCATATACATTGGTAAGTTCACACTGTCGCGGAAGTCTATTATAGTTTGAATAGCATCTTTAGTAGGATCACCTCCATAACGATGGCAAGTATACATTATTTTATCATCAAACTTAGAATCCTTGAACGGCTTGAAGTTACCGTTCCACTGAGCGCCACCCAACAGAATAATATGGTTATTGTCCACTTCGCGGATAGCAACTACCCCTTTCTTATAAATATCTTCCAGTTTACCGTTCAATTCTTCCATATTCGGAAAATACGGAGCGATAGGTTCATTGAAAAGCTCATAACCGAGAATCACCGGTTCATTCTTATACCGGTCTGCAATCTTGCGCCAGATATCGCAATACAATTGCTGGCTGGCCTCACTTTCAAACAACCAAGGATATCCGTAGCTATCATCTATATTATCACCCGTTTGCCCACCCGGAGCATCATGCATATCAAGAATCAGATAAAGATCGGCTTCACGGCACCATTCCACAACACTGTCTACACGGGCAAAACCATCCTGACCGGCAGTCAACCCCATAAAGTCCTCATCCGTGAAAAGCTTATAATGGAATGGAAGACGAATGGTATTCGCACCTGTATTCTTAATAAACTGAATATCTTCACGAGTGATATAATTGTCTTTGAAAGCTTTCCAAAACTCAGCAGTAAAGTCGGGTCCTACCAATTGGCAGAACATTTCATTGATAAACCGGGGAGAGTTCGTTTTGCTAAACTTAAACATATACCCTTCTGGATTCAGCCAATTGCCCAGATTGGTACCCATGATAAAGAGTTTCGTACCATCAGGTTTTATCAGGTCTTGCCCCTGAATGGTTATAAACGCAGCAGAATCCTGTATTTTTTCTGCCTTTTCACCACATCTCCCCAACATCAGAGAAGCTGCTAAAAGGGATGTACCCACTAAAATCGATTTCAACATGATATTCTAATACTATAAGATTATTTCTTCCAGCGATAAGAAGCTACTGCTTTGGCAGGCACCACACAATCTACATAATTCTTTCCATCCGTTACAGTCAGGCGAGTTTCCTCATTTCCCTCATTCAAGAGTACAAAAGCAACGGTTCCATCGGGATTTTCAAATGCAGAGTACATTAATCCTTTCTCGTCAACACCTTTACTTTCCACACGAACTGCACCCGGTTTTACTACGGACGACAGATGCCCGATAATATAATAATGAGAATTGTAAGTCATCGTCTTATAGTCCCCACGATTAATATCAACAGCTCCGTAGCAGGTTTTACAACCACCTTCACGCCAGGGTCCACGTTCATCGTCCAGCATCAGATTCCAGACAATGACGCCTTTACACCAATTGTTTACCGTACCAAGAGCCACCTCGCGCATATCCTCCATCAAACGTCTTTCCAGGTTGCGTCCGTCATTCCACATGCCGATAGAAGTTTCCGTAAAGATAAGTTCTTTATCGGGACGTTTCTGCTGAATGTTATTCAATTCCTCACGTCTGCCTCCATAGTTGTGATAAGCAGCTCCGGTAAGGAAAGCAGCAGCCACTTCATCATCATACATTCTAACAGGATACTCCTGCTGATCGGCCATATTATCATAGTTGTAATTATGGTCGAAAGCATAAATCTTCGTATCCAGTCCGGCAGCCTTGAAAGCAGGACCGAGAGCATCGCGGACAAAAGCTTGTTCTTCTTTCCAACCCATGAACAAAGAAGCAGAATTACCCCTATTTAACGGTTCATTCTGTGGAGTGACGGAGTAGATTTCAATACCTTCATCACGGAATGCCTGTATCCACTTCACAAAGTAAGTAGCATAATCAGAATAATAATCCGGATTCAATTGTCCGCTTGTCCAGGAATCAAATGGTTTCCTTTCTTCCAGGTTATTCACCTTCATCCACTTGGGGCATGTCCACGGAGAACCTAATATTTTGATAGTGGGATTAAGAGCAAGAATATCTTTTAAAATAGGTATTACATATTCTTTCTCTTCAGTTTGCAGAGCGAAATTCTCAATTCCTTTTGTATCGCAACAGGTATACTCGCTCAGTGAAAAGTCGGAACAACCAATAGAAATGCGGATATAACTAAATCCCAGCCCATTTTTATCAGAAAACGTTTCAGTCAGGAATTTCGTACGGTCGGTCGGTGTCATCTGCATCAGATTATAGCAGGTAGAACCTGTAACAGCAGCTCCGAAACCATCCATCTCCTGATACCGCACCGTAGGATTTATAGTGATTACAGACTCAGATGCAGAGACTTTGGAAAGCTCTTGAGTAATGTGGTTAAAGCTTTGCTGCCGATCGGCAGTCGTAATGTAAACTTCCGCTTTGTTTTTTCCCGGAGCATCCTCACCCAATGAACCGGAAGTCCCGGCACAGGTTGTAGTAGCAACCAACAAACAGCATCCTAATAAAAGAGGTAATTTCAAATTCATGGTATGTTTTTCAAGGGTTAATTAATCTCCCCCAAAGGTAGGCAAGATAAAGGCATTACGTACCTCCACATTATGAATATGTGGATAAGATGAAATATACAGCGAAGATAACCCTCTAAAGAACAAGCAGATAAAAATCAATAGAGAAAGTAAAAAAGTGGATAGGAAATAAGGTAATGACGTATGCTTAGCGTATCTTCATAACACATGTTTCAAAGTCATCACGCGAAACACAAGCTTTGTTTTTCACTTTGGCGCGGTAATTATAGATTGTATTGACGGAGTAACGGAGAAATTCGGCAATCTGCGAACTATCGTCAATGCCCAATCGGATTAAAGCAAAAATACGTAATTCAGTATTCAGAAGTTCGCCTTTGCGGAGTATGATCCGCTCTTCCGGTTGAAGCAGTTCATTGAATTTTCCTACAAAATCAGGGAAAAGGTGCAGGAAAGCCGTATCAAAGTTCCCATATAATTCTTTCAGATCCGTGTCGAGCACATCTCGTGAACGTACCATTTTCAGGAGTTCTTCCATCTGCCCGCCGGTAAGCTTCTTGTTCACCATGCGCCGGTAAGCATCCAGTCGGTCGATGTAGGTAGAACAGAGTTTCAAGAAGCGCCCGATATATTCTTCTTTGATATGATTAGACATTTGCAACTGTTCATTCGCCTGCTCCAAATGAGCCCGGGCGACAGAGAGATGCTTCATCTGCCTGTAAATCCAGACAACAGCTACGACCAACAGCAGAGATAGAATACTAATCATCCAGAGATAAAAACGAAGACGTTCATTCTGTTTCTCCTGCATAGCCTGATAGGTAAGATCTATAAGCGATAAAATGCCGGCTGTCTGCAAACTGCGGCTACGGGCATTGTAATGATTGGTTTCATTCCACGAAAAACGGATATAGCGATAAGCACGTTCGATGTCTCCTTCCTCATAGAGCAATTGTGCCAAAGTCCACAGGGAGGCATGGTCTGTAATCGCAAGGCGGATATCCGTCAAAGCGGACAAAGCCAGATAATATTTTGCTTTCTCCAGGTCCCCCAGGCGATGATACAGCAAAGAACGGTGATACGTTATCAACGCATACTCCGGAGTATCGGGGCGCACACTTGCCAAGCGGTCATCGTTTATCTTCAAAGCTTCCTCTAACCTACCGGCAGCAGCTGCCTGCATCTCTCTGCGTTCCGGATAAAGGGCGAAGGCAGGGGAAAGCACCTGCATCAGTGAGTCCTCATAAGCGGCAGACAAACCATAATAGCGGTTACGACGGAAAGCATCTTGCGTATATGCCCCCAATTCACCGTATAAATGACGGTAATTTTCGTAATAATCGGGCAACAGACGGGAAGAGAGTCCGGAAGGATTTATCTGTTCCAAATCCTCAGAAGCTTCCTTATACATACCTGCCGAAGACATCAGGTGCGCCCGTCGGATGCGGGTTTCATCCACTGTTTCCTGTTCACCGTGGCGCTGCGCCCAGCGCAAATTGCGGCCCAGATAAAGAAGGGCTGAATCGCATATATATGCCTTGTATTCCTGAAACATTTCTCCATTCAGACGGAAATACTCCGACGCCTCCATATCTGTCTGCAACAATTGCTGCCTCAAAGCTTCAATACGAGCTTCCCGCAATGCCACATATTCCTGATGCGCCCCGATAGCCTCATCCAAGGCAGCAGACCATCTATCCATTGCAGGAATATCCACCGAAGCAGACATTCCATGAATGCCTACTAAAACCAGTCCGAGAAATATCAGCAGTTTTACCTTCATGGGGACAAATATAAAAAATTAGTTTCCTATATTTGCAGCATTAACCCCCAAATGTATTCTATAATGAAAAACTTAGCACCTCAACGAGTGGCCGCGGTTGATGTATTCCGCGCACTCACCATGTTTCTCATGCTCTTCGTGAATGACATCCCCGGTCTGAAGAACATCCCCCACTGGCTCGAACATGCCGACATCAACGAAGATATGATGGGATTCTCCGACACCATTTTTCCCGCATTCCTGTTTTGCATGGGCATGTCTGTCTCTTTTGCCATCCAGAACCGTTACCGAAAAGGAGATACTACACTTCAGGTCATTGCCCATATCTTCTGGCGTACGGTGGCACTCATCGCTATGGGGCTATTTTCACTTAATTCGGGTGGCATAGCAGGTGGCATTTCCCACCAGTGGTTCTGCATCCTGATGGTTATCGGCTTTTTCCTGGTCTGGGCCGTTTATCCGAAGGCTGAAGGGGCAAAAAAGTACCTATTCATCGCAATGAAGGTGCTTGGTATTGCCTTGTTGGCATTCCTCGTTCTATATAAAGATTTAAACGGGAAACCTTTCCATCAAGGTTGGTGGGGCATTCTGGGACTTATCGGCTGGACGTATGTCGTGTGTGCCGGTATCTACCTGTTCACCCGCGAAAGTTTGCGCAAAAATGTCATAGCATGGCTGGTCGTCATGCTCCTTGCGGTGATCAATCACTCTAACCTGATCCCACAGGAATATGGTTTACGCATCATCCTTCTGCCTTTCATCCCCAGTGACTGGACGCTGCATGCATTCGGTATGTCGGGGGTACTCACTTCCCTGTTGATGCAGAAATATGCCGACCGGGAACATCCGCGTAAATTCATTGTTATCCTTTGTGCCTTAGGTGTCATCATGCTCATCGCTGCACTTTGCTCGCACCCCCACTGGATTATCTCAAAGATACAGGCCACTCCGAGCTGGCTGTTCTATTGTCTTGCCGCATTCTTCCCGTTGTTCGGCCTGTTCTATTGGCTGACGGATGTAAAAGGTAAAACACCCTGGTTCGATATCATCAAACCTGCGGGAACCGCTACGCTGACGTGCTATATCATTCCATACGTATGGTACGCCGCCCAGCAATTATTGGATTGGCACTACCCCGAGCTTCTGAATGCAGATGCCCCCGGCTTATTAAGATCACTCATATTCTCCCTCATCATTGTCCAACTGACCGGACTACTGGTGAAGGCTAAAATAAAACTGAAGGTATAAATACGTACCTAAAAAGACGAAAAGATGATGTTAAAGCTTCAAACTCCTAACCATGAAGACAAGGTGCTGCTCCACTCTTGTTGCGCACCTTGTTCTTCTGCCATTATCGAATGCCTGCTTGCTAACGGCATCCGCCCCACCGTGTTTTATTACAACCCCAATATCTACCCTCAGACCGAATATGAAATCCGGAAATCCGAGGCCATCCGTTATGTTCAGGGGTTAGGACTTGACTTTATAGATGGCGACTACGATTACTCATTCTGGCGCACCTCCATGCAAGGAATGGAGGATGAGCCCGAACGAGGTGGCCGTTGCCTGAAATGTTTCAACCTTCGTTTGGCTGAAACTGCCCGTTATGCCTCCAAGCACGGTTTCACCCTGTTCACCACTACCCTTGCCTCTTCCCGCTGGAAAAGCCTCGATCAGATCAACGAAGCGGGACGTAGAGCCGCCGCCCTTTACCCCGGAACCACTTTCTGGGAACAAAACTGGCGAAAAGGAGGATTACAAGACCGACGAAACCAGCTTCTCAAAGAGCATGATTTCTATAACCAGCAATATTGCGGTTGTGAATTCAGTATGCGAAGACTTGAACCCTCTAAAACAGACTGAAGAATAAAAATTGACTTCTGAACTCTTACCCTTTACCTTACTCAAGACATATCTGCGACATACTTGCTCCGTACAATCTCCACTCAGAGGTACTTCTATGTGGAGAAAGTATGGATTTGATACGGAGCAAGTATATCCCAGATAAGAAGCAGATATTTTAGGCCATCGATCCCAAGCAAGAATAGCCAACTAAGCAAATCGCTGCAAACGGACGCAAATATCACATTCATGAAGACAAACCGCTAAAATCGTTTGGCTGAAGGAAATAAAAATGTATACCTTTACGTCAGAAACAGAATAACCAATTTAAAATGCGACACCATGGGAATTATCAATCAAGGCATACTCGGAGGCTTCTCCGGCAAAGTGGGACCGATAGTAGGGTTTCACTGGAAATCAAAATACTACATACGTGCACGGGCGGCCAAAGTCAGTAATCCACGCACACCGAAACAGCAGGAACAGAGAGGTAAGTTTGCCACGGCATTCAGTTTCCTGAAAGCCATAAAACCTTTTATTCGTATCGGCTATAAGGAATTTACGCAGGAAAAGCCCGCATTCAATGCTGCCATGTCCTATACACTGAAAAGAGCCGTGACGGGCAATGGGAAAGAAACCTCGATTGACTTTAACCGGGCATTGGTCTCCATAGGAACCCTAATGCCCGCATTCGAGGGAACAGCCACACAGAATGAGGATCAAATGTACTTTAACTGGCAGGACAATAGCGGCACGGGGAATGCAGAAGATACGGATATAGCTATGTACTGGTGTATAACAAAAATAAAGAAACAGCCATTTACGATACGGAAGCCGCCCTACGTTCCGGTTGTCATGCCGTACTGCAACTTCCGGCTGACTAGCAGAACAATGAACTGATTGCTTATCTCAGCTTTTGCAGTACCGACGGAAGTTGTCAGCCAACAGCATTCGCCTGACTGTAACAGTGCCTGAAACAACATTTGATGAACCCGATATAAAAAATTCTCCTCTGTGGACTTCATCAGACCGAATATCGTTTTACCCAGAACTTAAGCAACCGGTCATTAATAACATATCCATCAAGAGTCTTACTCACCATTCCTTTACCGGAAAGCCCTTTCAAGGCAGATTGTACGGAACTGGGTGATTTCAAATGATACTTTCGCACAAACTCACCGGAAGTTACATTGACTGCTATGTCTTCAGCGGCTATCGCACGAATGATTTCGCGCTGGCGTTCGGTTAAGTCGGCAAAAATAGATTGATAGATGAAATTTTGTTTTCTAATAAGAGAAGTCAAAGCAATTTCAAAATAAGCCACCGTAGCAGTTCCTCCCTTTTCAGTGAGCAAAAACACTTCGTTCATCAGCATTTGCAGGTAAAGTGTAATACCTTCAAAACTATGATAAGCTATTTCCACCAAGGCAGCATCTACAACTTTCCCATGCTCACAGAAATGCATCTTGACAAATTCGATATATTTTTCCAAAGGTATGCTTTCAAGGTGCAAGGTAAAGGTACTCTGGTAAAAAGGGCGATTGGCACTATTAAACATATCGACCAATAAACTCGGTTCGCTACCGGCAAAAATAAAACGCGCGTTCGGACAATGCTGTATCTGCGTGCGCAACAAGGCTTCCATGTTTTTTTCGGCATAGTGGTTTATTTGCTGAAACTCATCAAAAGCAACAATACAGGGTTTATCAGCAGCATTGAGATAGGCAAAGATTTCATCTAAAGTCGTATCGACTGAAGATACGCTTAGACCTATCTCTAAAGTGGGTTCACCTGTCAAAGCGTCTATTTTCACAGCAGGGCGCAAGGAAGTAATGGTTTGCAGAAACTGATCCAAGAATTTCCTGCCACGCGGCTTCAACTGGTCAATAATAGCATTGCCGAAAGCATATATAAATTCACGGATAGAGGCTGTTGCAAAGATATCTATAAAGAAAACATTATAATGTTTACTGATTTTTTCCTGATGAAAAGTATGCAGTATTAATCCGGTCTTTCCCATACGCCGCTGGGCAATCAATACTACATTGCGTCCATTCATCAAGTCTTGAATCAGTTCATCAGTTTCTCTTTCACGGTCGCAGAAGTAATGACTGCCAGCATAAGCACCTATAACAAAAGGATTTGTTTGTACACTCTTCATGATTATTGCATTTTAAATTATTGCAAATATAATAATTATATTCATAATAATCTTCAAGATCAATTTTAAAACACTTGAAAACATGAAAAGTTATCGTGCATATTCTTTTCACCATACACGGACAATAGAGGCATCTTTCACGTATAAAACTGGCAGATACAGCATAATAATTTCCGTAACTTTGCCGGCAGTTAACGTAAAAAAAGTAGAAAAACATGAAGAAATTTACTATCACATTGGCACTCTCTATCCTTGCAGTGCTGTTAGTTGCCACTCCTTGTAATGCTAAAGGAAAAGCAAAACATGTCGTATTAATCGGTTTGGATGGCTGGGGAGCCTATAGTGTTCCCAAGGCAGATATTCCTACTATCAAGCAACTGATGGCTGACGGAGCCTATACGCTCGAAAAGCGGTCCGCACTTCCCTCTTCAAGTGCCATCAACTGGGCTTCCATGTTTATGGGAGCCGGTCCTGAACTGCACGGGTACACACAATGGGGATCTAAAACACCCGAATTACCTTCGCGTGTACTCAATCAGCATAGCATTTTCCCCACTATCTTCCAATTATTGCGCGATGCACAGCCCGAAGCCGAAATCGGTTGCCTGTACGAATGGGACGGTATCAAATATCTGGTGGATACACTTTCTTTGAGCCACTATGCGCAGGCTCCCGATTACAATAAGCATCCCGAAGCCCTGTGCGCAATGGCGGAAACTTATATCAAAGAGAAACAGCCAACCCTACTCGCCGTCTGTTTTGATAATCCTGACCACGTAGGACACCAGGCCGGACACGACACTCCTGAGTATTATGCCAAACTGAAAGAACTGGATACCTATGTAGCACGTATTATTCAAGCCGTAAAAGATGCCGGCATGCTGAAAGAAACTATCTTTATCGTCACTGCCGACCACGGTGGCATTGAAAAAGGACATGGCGGCAAAACTATGAACGAGATGCAGACACCTTTCATCATCTCCGGTAAAAATGTAAAGAAGAGCGGTGAATTCCACGAAAGTATGATGCAATATGACGTTGCTTCTACCATTGCCTACATCTTCGGACTGAAACAACCGCAAGTTTGGATTGGAAGACCGATGAAGCAGGTATTTAAATAAAACGAGTCAGATTCACACTAATTCTCATAATTTACTCTGAAACATTTGCAGAAGTCGAAAGTTATTGCGTAAAAAGTGTAGCGTAAAAAGTGCTACACTTTTTACGCTGCACATAAACTTTTGCTTATGAATAGAATAACGAATCCTTTTCTGGTTTACGGTTATGCCAGACCAGACTATTTTTGTGACCAGAAAGAGGACACACAGAAGTTAATTTCTGCCTTAAGGAATGGACGCAACATCACTTTGATGAGTCCACGCCGCATGGGGAAAACCGGACTGATAAAAAATGCTACATAAATAAACAAGGAATATGTATTCAAATCCGACAAAGGTTATTACATCTACGACCGGTTCATGGAGTTGTGATTGCAGACGTTGCCTTATGCCAATCAATAAAGGATACTCAGCGATAGATTAACGTCGACAGATAATCTTCTGCAAACATTTCATTCGCCACTTCCAATAGAATCTCCGGAGTAAGTTGTTCAATACGTTGATAAACCGCTTCGGATGTTTCATATTTATGATAATGCAGGAAGGTCTTTGCCATACCGAGGGCATTGTTCTCATTATTATCCGACGCTACACCTATCTGTCCGATGAGTTGCTTCTTGGCAGCAGCCAGTTGCTGGGAAGTCATCTTGGTATCACGCAAGCTTTTAAGTTCCTTCATTACCAATCGCATACATGTATCCACATCTTCAGGATCGCATCCGAAATAAGTGCAGAAGACACCTGTATCCGTATAAGAAGTCAGATTGGACTCCACATTATAAACTAATCCCCGGCGTTCACGCAGAGAAACGTTCAGACGACTATTCATACCCGGGCCCCCAAGAATATTGTTCAGCAGATAAAGGGCTGTACGTTTATCATCATAGGCATTGTATCCACGACTGCCAATCATGACATGAGCCTGATGCGTATCTTTATGTATAGTGAGTTTCTCAGGCGTATAAAGAGGAGGAGGCATACGACGGTTATCCACCGATACCGCAGGGACATCTATAAGGAGTTTCTCTGCCCAACGGATGACTTGCTTGAAATCCAAATCGCCCCAAACAAAGAAAACCATATTGCCCGGATGGTAAAAGCGGGAAGTGAAAGCAGCAGCATCTTCACTCCGGAACGTTTTCAGTAATTCAGGATTACCCAAAATATTACGTCCCAGCGGATGTCCGCGGAAGATCAAATCCTCGAAGTCATCGAAAATAAGTTCGGAAGGCGTGTCCTCGTAAGACTGGATTTCATCAATGATTACCTCCGTTTCCTTTTCAATCTCACGTTGCGGAAAGGTGGAATGAAATACAATATCCGCCAGCAGTTCAAAGGCCCGGCCGAAGTGCTCAGTAAGGAAAGCAGAATAGATAACCGTCTCTTCTTTATTGGTGTAAGCATTCAGGTCACCACCTACATTCTCCATACGATTGAGAATATGCCAGGCTTTCCGCTTCTGTGTACCTTTAAAAATAAGATGTTCCACAAAGTGCGCCATGCCTTGTTCATTCTCAAGCTCATCACGGGTTCCGGCATCAACAGCAAAACCACAATAAGCTACATTGGAATAGGCCGGTTGATGGATAATACGCAAACCGTTGGCAAGTGTATATTCGTTATGTCCCGGTAAAGGGAAAAGTGCTAACTTCTTCATTCTTACGTTCAAAACTGATTGAGGGCGCAAAGATAACTCAATTTGATGAGCTCCCCCTATCTTCACAAAGCAAAAATACAATAAAACTTATTGCCATTTATGGAAAATTGCAGATATTTGTAGGCTATAACCTAACTACTAACAAAAATAGTATAATGATTGAATCCATTCAAGAGCTTTTGCAGAAAGAAGCACAAGCTGTTCTAAACATCCCCGTGACAGACGCTTACGAGCGTGCAGTAGAACTTATCGTGGAACAAATTCACCGGCGGAAAGGGAAACTGGTAACTTCGGGTATGGGAAAAGCAGGACAGATTGCCATGAACATTGCAACTACGTTCTGTTCTACCGGAATCCCTTCCGTATTTCTGCATCCCAGCGAAGCTCAACACGGTGACTTAGGTATCTTGCAGGAAAACGATTTACTGCTATTGATCTCTAACTCCGGCAAAACACGCGAAATCGTGGAACTCACACAATTAGCTCATAATTTGAACCCGGAGCTTAAATTTATTGTTATTACCGGAAATCCGGATAGTCCGTTGGCTCATGAGTCTGATGTATGTCTCAGCACAGGAAAGCCCAAGGAAGTCTGTGCTCTGGGAATGACGCCCACTACCTCGACTACTGTAATGACCGTCATCGGTGACATTCTTGTAGTACAGGTAATGCAACAGACCGGCTTTACAATTGGAGACTACTCCAAACGTCATCACGGTGGGTATTTGGGTGAAAAATCAAGAAAATTATGCGAAAAGTAATCGGTATAGGAGAAACTATCCTTGACATCATTTTCCGCAACGGGCAGCCGACAGCAGCTGTACCGGGTGGCTCAGTATTTAACGGCATCGTGTCATTGGCACGGACAGGCGTACCTGTGAGCTTCATCAGCGAAACGGGAAACGACCAGGTGGGCAACACAATTCTGCAATTCATGCAGGATAGCGGCATGTCTACCGAATATGTCAATGTGTTCCCCGATGGCAAATCTCCCGTATCACTGGCTTACCTGAACGAACATGGTGATGCGGAATATATTTTCTATAAGGATTATCCCAAGCAACGGCTGGATGTAGTCTTCCCAAAACTGGAAGAAGACGACATCGTAGTTTTCGGTTCATATTTTGCCCTGAACCCGGTGTTGCGCGATAAAGTTCAGGATCTGTTGGAGCAGGCACGTGAGAAGAAAGCAATTGTCTACTACGATCCTAACTTCCGCTCCTCGCATAAAGATGAAGCCATTAAACTGACATCAACCATCATCGAGAATCTGGAATATGCCGACATTGTACGCGGTTCTATAGAAGATTTCTTCTATATGTATAATCAAAAGGAAGTGGATAAGGTCTACAAAGATAAGATTCGTTTTTATTGCTCTAACTTTCTTTGCACTGCCGGAGCGAAAGAGATTTCACTGCGTACGAAAAGCATTACCAAAGAGTATGCTATTCCGCCATTGGAGGCAGTCAGTACTATTGGAGCGGGTGATAATTTCAATGCCGGAATCATCTATGGCCTGCTGAAGTACAATGTACGCCACTGCGATCTGGGACAAATAGATGAAGCCACCTGGGACAAGATTATCCGTTGCGGCATCGAGTTCTCGGCAGATGTATGCCGGAGTTTTAACAATTCCATATCACCGGAGTTTGCCCGCCAGTTGCCTCCCATTAACTAAATCCCCGTTAAAGGAGAAAAAACTCTGTGAAACTCTGCGCCTTGAAGTAACAAAAGTCAGCAGAATACATATCTTTGCAGTATACGCTCAGACAAAAAACTATGTATAAAAATCTGTTGAACTTGCTAACATGTGTATTACTGCTACCGGCTTGTAGCGGCACAGCTCCCCATATCTCCGTCGTTTGCGAAGAAAACAACGTTGGAAATAGTATCGTCAAATGGGAAATGGCCCCTCTTATTAAAGGAAACGTAAAGGTATATGCCTCTACCGACCCGAACTATATTCCCGAAGATTCTCCGGTGGCCATGGCAAATATTGCCGACCAACGAATGACAATTGTTACCACGGACCCTACCAGACGGTATTACTATACCCTTGTATTTAATGATAAATACCGTGTGAAGATTGCTACCCGTAATGTCAATATCCCTGGTATACAGAACTTCCGCGATATGGGAGGATATCCATCATATCCTACCCAGAAACAATTGCGCTGGGGTATGCTTTACCGCTCAGCCCAGATAGACAGTCTGGAATGCTACTCGCGCAGAGAACTAAAGAATATAGGCATCAAGACTATTGTAGACCTGCGCTCCGAATCAGAGTTAAAAGGACATACCCCATTACAAGAAGGATTCAATGTCGTACATATTCCCATAAAAACGGGAGATATGGAAGATATTCTGAGAGGTATCCAGGAACAAAAAATAAAAAGTGATACTGTATACCGTATGGTGGAACGAATGAATCGCGAGTTAGTGATGAACTACCACCATGAATACCGGCAGATATTCGATATCCTGTTGGACAGTGCTAACTATCCTGTCGTCATTCATTGTTCCTCCGGTAAGGGACGCACCGGCATTGCTTCGGCACTGATACTCGCTTCTCTTGGTGTGAACAGCGATATTATCATGGAAGATTATCGTCTCAGCAATGACTACTTTAATATTCCCAGCGCCTCACGTTATGCCTACAATCTGCCTGCACGTTCGCAAGAAGCCATCACGACTGTTTATTCAGCCAGAGAAGATTTCCTGAATGCTGCCAAAGAAGAAATAGAACGTAGGTACGGTGACGTGGAGACCTATCTGGAAAGGGGCATCGGACTCAAGAAAGAAGAAATTAAGAAGCTGCAAAGTATTCTTTTAGTGAAAAACGATAATTAATCACTAAAATTGTTCTATCTTTGTGCCCGAATATAAAGATATACAAAGATTTAATGAAGAATTTTGAAGAGCTCGGTCTGTCGCCGGAGATACGCCGCGCCATTGAAGAAATGGGATATGAGTGTCCCATGCCGGTACAAGAGGAAGTGATTCCTTACCTTTTAGGAGAAAATAATGATGTTGTAGCACTTGCACAAACAGGAACGGGGAAAACCGCCGCATTCGGCCTGCCACTTATCCAAAAAATTAATGTAAAGAACCGGATTCCACAATCCCTTATACTTTGCCCTACACGCGAACTTTGCTTGCAGATTGCAGGTGATTTGAATGACTATTCCAAATACATCACTGGATTGCGGGTGTTGCCCGTATATGGTGGTTCATCCATAGATAGCCAGATACGTGCCCTGAAACAAGGTGTACATATCATCGTTGCCACCCCGGGACGACTACTCGACCTGATGGAACGTAAGACAGTATCGCTCACCACTATCCAGAATGTAGTGATGGACGAGGCGGACGAAATGCTGAACATGGGATTCACGGACAGTATTAACGCTATTCTTGCCGATGTGCCTCAGGAGCGTAATACGTTATTATTCTCTGCCACTATGAGCCCGGAGATTGCACGTATCTCAAAGAAATACTTACGTGACGCCAAAGAAATCACTATCGGACGGAAAAATGAAAGTACAAGTAACGTGAAGCATGTAGTCTTCACCGTTCATGCCAAGGATAAATACGCGGCTCTGAAACGTATTGTAGACTATTATCCGCAGATATACGGTATTATTTTCTGCCGTACGCGCAAAGAAACGCAGGAAATTGCCGACAAGCTGATGCAGGACGGTTACAATGCCGATTCACTGCACGGTGAATTAAGTCAGGCACAACGTGACGCCGTAATGCAGAAATTCCGCATCCGTAATCTGCAAATCCTGGTTGCCACGGACGTTGCTGCCCGCGGACTCGACGTAGACGACTTGACACATGTTATCAACTATGGTCTGCCAGATGACACCGAAAGTTACACCCACCGTAGCGGACGTACAGGACGCGCCGGAAAAACCGGTACTTCTATCGCCATCATCAACTTGCGCGAAAAAGGTAAGATGCGCGAAATAGAACGTATCATCAGCAAGAAGTTTATTATTGGTGAAATGCCTACCGGCAAACAGATTTGCGAGAAACAGCTTCTGAAAGTGATTGACGATCTGGAAAAGGTGAAAGTGAACGAAGAAGACATGGCTGACTTCATGCCTGAAATATACCGTAAACTGGACTGGTTGAGCAAAGAAGACCTTATCAAACGTATGGTTTCCCACGAGTTCAACCGTTTCTCAGAATACTACCGCAATCGCGAAGAAATAGAAATGCCTACTGATAGCCGTGGCGAACGTAACGGCCGAAGCGGCAACGAACGTACCGGTGACCGCAGAAGTAGCAGCCGCAAAGCAGAGCCTGGATTTACCCGCCTGTTCATCAATCTGGGTAAGATGGATAACTTCTTCCCCAATGAACTGATAGGATTGTTGAATGGCAATACCCGTGGACGGGTGGAATTGGGACGTATTGATCTGATGAAGAACTTCTCATTTTTTGAGGTAGACGAGAAAGAAGCGGGAAATGTAGTAAAAGCTTTAAACCGAGCCAACTGGAACGGTCGTAAGGTTTCTGTGGAGATTGCCGGCGAAGAAGGCAAGGAAACTCCTAAAGGCAGACGTAAAAGCGAAGGAAGCAGTTACGGAAAAAAGGAGTTTGATGGCAAGAAGCGTAGCTTCAAAGACGAAAAACGCAGTGATACATCTGGAAAACGTAACGATACGCCCAGAAACAGTAGAAGTAAATCTGACAATGCTCCGACTGACAAAAAGAAAGGCAAACCGAGCCGCGAAGAACGTGGCTATACTAGTGCCCGTGGCAAGAAAGACGATTGGAGGCAATTCTTCCAAAATGACAATAAGGAGTTCCGCGATAAAGAACCTGACTTCAGTGAAGAAGGTTGGGCAAGACGGGCACCGAAAAAGAAATAATATACAAGGAAAAAGGTGATAAAGCAGTGTTTCCAGGGACTCTCCATAATATTGTGTAAATAGAAAACTACGGGATTCTTCTCGTAGTT